>Ga0209000_1001472_pt1 | contig 14848 bp, 15 predicted proteins | sample RifGroD2_FD_183998 | JGI IMG/M metagenome (GOLD analysis project Ga0209000, IMG submission 183998) | Groundwater microbial communities from Rifle, Colorado, USA - Groundwater D2 (SPAdes) (version 2) | ecosystem: Environmental > Aquatic > Deep subsurface > Groundwater | place: Rifle, Colorado...
ATAATCTTAATTAAGAAGTCTAAGCGTGTCGGTGAGAGGACATTGCTAGATTAGAGACTACTTGGTTTTGCAAGAACTGAGTAGTCTTGATTTTTTATTGGACTGATATTGTATATTCGACATGGTGTGTCAAATCTCCTTTAAGTTATCAACATGTAGACAGATTTATTTTCTAAGAAATTTATCCACAAATCTTTTCGACTTGATAATTAAAAATATATAATAACCCCATCCATTTAATTTGGATGGGGTTATTATATATTTTTAATCTACCTAACATTCACTGGTAACCATATTTTCTCCTTAACCGCTAATCTTTCATTTTCTTGTCTCAATATTTTTAATTCTAAAGCATGACTTTCTCTTAAATCACTAATTTCCCTTAATCTATTTTGTTTTGATTCTGCTAATTGTCCTTCCAAAAACATTATTTTGCCTTCAGATTCCTTCAATAGAAGTAAATATTGGTTAGAATCTTCTAATTGACTAACTACGCCAATCCTTTTCCTCATCTCTTCATTTTCTTGCCTTAATGTCTCAATTAAATAATTTGAATTATTGGTTGAAGATTCTAACTCAATATTTCTCTTAGATAATTTATCAACCTTTTCTTCTGCTTCTTTTCTTGCTTTATAAAATTCCTTTTTGTCATTTTCTAAAATGTCAATTCTTTCTTTTAAAGAGTATATAGTAGTTTTAAAATCATCAGTTAACTTTTGAGTTGTTTCCATATGAAAATTTTTCTGATCAGCTTCGCCACGAGTAATTTCTGCAAACATTTGAATAATTCTTTCTGTGTGTTCTTTGACTTTAATCATTTGGGGAGTTATAAGTTCAGATATTCCACCTGATTCTGCTTCCAACTGATCTTTCTTTAATCTGATTATATCTAAGAATAAATCTTTTGAATTCAAACCTGTGCGAGTTTGAAGTGAATTCCATTCAGTTTTGCCATCTTCGTTGTCTAGTCTGATTGAAAGTATAGATGAGGGTTTTTTAGAGTCTTCTAATTCATTCATAATTAATTCCTCCTAAATTGTTTCATAAAAAAATCATTCATTTTCTTTAAAATCTATATCTTCCATGAACCGTGAAATCATGAAACGAACAAATGCACTCTCATTTTCAAATTTCTTACTCATTTCTTGAACAAAAATCTTCTGCGATGGGGTAACATTAGCCACTAAACGCTTTGAAAATGGCTCAGACTTACTAGGTATCTGGTAAGTTAACTTGCTAATAAGCTGTTTATTACTTACAATATTATTCTTTATAGTATCCTTATTATTCTCTTGAATAGATACCTCACTATTTTCCAGTATACTAGACAGTGTACTACTCTGTGTCATGTCTAATTCCTTAGTAAATTTACTGATATGAGTAGTAACATTTACCGCATCTAGTGAATTATTTAATATTGGTAACACTTTATCAGCCTGTTCATTATTATTCCTACTGCCCTGAAAAGATTCAATAATAATTCCCTGATTAGTCTTAATAGGTTCATTTATACTACTTTCAACCTCTTTTAAACCTTCATGAGCATTACTTTGGTCAATTTCCTTACTATCACTACTTTGGATATTATTCCCCTGTATAGAAATATTGTCAGCATTATTTTTGCTAATCAATGTATTATCTAATTCAGGATCTAGTATTGTACACAGTGACATAGACAGTGTACTACTATCTTCATCCTTCAATATACTACCATTATTAGAGTCCATAATATTAACCTGAACGCTTTCATGATTGGTATTATCATTAGTATCTTGTACCAATTCTAATACATTTTTCTCATCAGCATCTTGAATAGGTTCACGTATAACATCCTTGATAGCTTCTACGTCAGTATCCACTACAGTAATCTGCTCAATATCCTTACTTTTAGCAAATCCTACTGCTGGAATAAGTTTTTTCTTTGCACTCATAGTGCCAACACCTCATTTCCAAATCCATCATAGTCTTTTACAGCATCATTAGTAGGAGAATAAACTAAAGGAGGTTGACCAACAAATTGGGCTTCTCCAATTCTCACAGACCTTCTAATAGCCGTATTAAATACTCTGATATTATGTTGTTCGCAAAACTTTTGAATCTCTTGAGATACATTTGTAGAAAGATTTGTTCGTGCTGTAAAAATAGTCATTAAAACTCCGTAAATTTGTAAATCGGAATTATAATTTTCTTTAACCATTTTTACAGTTTTGCTGAGATCGTTGAGGCCACTTAACGCAAATTGTTCTGGGGGAGTAGGAATAATTACACCATTAGCACAAGAAAGACAATTTACTGTTAACCATCCTAAACTTGGAGGGCAATCAATAATCACAAAATCATAATTTTCTAAAATATCTACGATGGCCTTTTTTAACCATAAGGCCGGAACAAAATCCTCCCTATTATGTTCTACGAGCATATCAAAATTTGCCAGAGATAAATTAGAAGGAATGAGATGAACATTTTTATAGTCAGTTTTAATAATTACATCTTTAATAGTGTGCTTATCTACAAATACATCATAAATTGTTTTTTCAATTGATTCTGGTCTCATTCCAAAACTAAGAGCAATTTGGCCTTGAGGATCAAAATCAATTAGAAGAATTTTATTGCCCTTTTTAGCTAATGACATGCCTAAACAAACCGTAGTAGTTGTTTTGCCCACTCCACCCTTCTGAAGTGATATTGCGATAATCTTAGTATTTAATTTACTCACAATAATAACCACCTTTTAATTGTTAATCATAGTACAATGAGGAATTACTTTTTGAGTGCATAGAGTAGTGTACTATGTATGTCACTAAGTATATCATAGTTACGAACAAAGCAAAATACTTAAATACAAATAATTTACAATCACAGATTAAATTTTGTACGCAACAGGTTTATTGATATACCTAAGTATACCTAAGTATACCGACTTACTATTGATATACTAAATTATTATTATATTATAAAATTATTAGAACATAATAATTTAATGTTACATAATAAAGTTGTGTTACATTCATCAAATAACTACAAATCCAGTCATACCAAGGGCTGTAGGGTTTATTTTGTTTAGCATTAATCTCATTCTAATCATGAATGTTACATAAACAAACTAAAAACTATGTTATGACACATTGAAAATTAAATCATAATCAATCTTGCATCTTCATATAATTTGTAATACAATCGTAAGACAGTGTAACACAAATGTACTACAAGGATGGGGGAGTAAAAATGTTATTCTTAGACTGTGGCAATAGTTATGTAAAAGCACTAAATTCAAAAGGAAAGGAATTAAAAATTTTATCCGTCATAGGTAAATATCAAGATTCATTTACTGAAAAAAAGATGTGGGTAATTGATGATCATTATATTGGTGAAGATGCAATACTTCATGGCTATGCCCAAGACTATTCTCTTGAAGGAATTAAAACGGAGCAATCTACATTCAAAGTTCTTACCAAATATACTTTATGTAATTATAAAAATGAGGATAAAGTAGTTTTTCTTTTTCCATTTGAATCTTATTTTACTGAGAAGAAGCGGATTGTTGATATGTTTTCACATGACATGGATATTAATTATAAGATTGGAGATATTGAATATACTTATATTTTTAAACCACTATTAATTAAAGCATTACCTCAAGGATACTGTTCGTCTATGGACTATTTTTTAGATGATGAAGGTAAGACAAAAGAAGAAATTCCTAATGTTACTTTGATAGTTGATGTGGGCATGGGAACAGTTAATTTAATTTATTTACTTAGAGGTGAAATAGTTAGAGAACTTTGTAAAACTACGAGTAATGGCATGTGGCAAATTTATAAACGTGCCGGAAGGAAAATATATGAAGTAGATTTGTATGACGGGTATAATTCATTAGCACATCTATACCAAGATGTAGCAACGTTAATTAAAGCAGATATATCTACTTTTTATGACTTAAAGAAAATTGATAAAATAATCATTACTGGTGGAGGAGGTACTGCTATATATCATTTTTTACCTTACACAAACAAGATTTTGCATAAAGGTCAATTCTCAAATGTTAGAGGGGCAGAAAAGTTGGTGAAAAATCTATCATGGGGGAAATCAGAAACTTTAGAGACGATGCCATCTTAAAACCTTTATTAGATGCAATTCCAAAAAATAAAAGAAGCAAAGTAATTAGAAGAGCATTGTATAATTACTTTTTTGAAGGCGAAAATAAGGTAATGTTAGAGGATGAAGAGGAAAGTTATATAAATGGATTTACTAAAATGAATGAAATTGGAACGGAGGATAAGTTAGAAGCAAAACCAGTAAAAGAAATCAATTTTAATATGTTCGATGATTAATTTATTAAGTCCTGAGAAATCAGGGCTTATTCTTTTCCCATTTATTACATTTAATAAAAGTGTAATATTGTACAATCATATCTCAATACAATTAAACATATCACTACTCATTACAATCTATCAAAGGAGGATGCAACATTGATTACCGATAAACTCAATAAATCAGAAATCAAAGTTCTTCAAGTTCTTAAGGAATCAAATATCACTAATGATATGAATGCTATGAAAATATCAACATTATCAGAGAAAACTGGATTGAGTTATTTTATTGTTAGAAACATTATCAAATCATTTTATATCGCTAATATTTGTAAAAAAGGTAGGAGAGAAGGGAATGGAGAGACGTACTATTTATGTGAGGGAATGATTAAATAGTAAAGGAGTAATTGAGTTATGCTTAAGCAACTTATATCTGATGTCCAAAAGCAAATTCATAGTATTTTTGTAGGCAGAGCAATTATTAGACCGCCTTTTATTAATGAAGAAGAGTTAATTGATTTTACTGTTAAATTAACAGATATTGATAAGAAAACAGTGTCTAGAGTGTTGGAAGCTGAATTTGTTTTTCTTAGATTGAAAGGAGTTATTGAGTGATAGTATTAGGTTTGTTTTGAGTAATTTTATTAAAAATGAGCAAAAAAATATCCCCAATAAGGGGATTTGGTGAAAGGATAGACTTAACTCATTTAATATGATGAATCATATTTATGCACACATATATTTTATTATGCAAGTACTACCTATTTGGAGACTATCGGCAAATAATGGAATGCTACTAAACCAAATCCAATGAGTATTTTTATGAGTGCAGGTGTCATGAAAATCATCTCCTTCCAATATGACTTTAGTATTACCGCAAACTCAAATACTTATACATCTAAAGGAGGTTTATTAAAAATGATTGTTAGAATTAATGGATCTGTTTTAAATCCTCCATGTGTTCATCCGTTGGTAACACTTGAAAAAGAAGTATTAGTAAATCAATGGATTGAAGTAGGTAAAAAGGTAGAAAAACTATTCAAAAATTATCTAGTTCCAACCTCTGTTGTTTTAAGTGTAATTAATTTAGCGTCGCCTGTTTTGGCAGTAGTCTCTCCCGTACCAACATTAACAAATTCTGTAGGTAATCCAGTTGGCACAGCAAATCTAATTGTTTCATTATGGCCTATTATCACAATGGTTCAAGATTTAGCATTACCAGTAGGAATTATTGTATCAATATGGGGAATGGTAGAAATGATTATTGGTTCTCCTGGATGGAAACAGAAATTAAAATTTGCGGTCATTGGTTATATAAGCATGTTCATTATTCCTACATTTTTTGTTGCAATTCACAATGCTTTTAGTTCAGTTCAAATAGCAATTCCTAGATAAAGGAGATAATCATTATGATTAAATTCTTGCAATATCCTATCACAGCAAAATTTGGAGCAATTGATAGTGTTCACAAGATTCCTCATTCTGGAGTAGATATTGGAAGTCCTATGTCTACTCCTGCCCAATCTTTAACGGATGGAATCATTAGTAGGATAATTCACGATAATATTATTGGAAACGGCATTGGAGTCAAATTAGATAATGGCAAAGAATTGGTTTATGGTCATTTATCTCAAGTAAATGTAACTTATGGTCAGCATGTTAAAGTTGGAGAAACATTAGGATTAACCGGAAATTCTGGAAGGTCAACAGGGCCACATATCCACGTTGGTTTAATATCATCTAATGGTCAATATCAAGACCCAAGTAATTATCTTCAAAAAGCAACTGAAACAGGATTCTGGGAAAAAACATGGCATGTATTGACCACTTCTGGTACAGATTTATTAGATGAAGCAAAACAAAGTATATTTAACAAGTTTTTATCATTTATATCTGATTTCTTCCATTGGATAGTTCAAAACAGTGATTATGCAATATTAGTTGCTATGATATTAGCTTTACTTGCAATATTCGGTTCTAAAAGAGCTGTAAAAGGAGTTTATTGGACTTTTGCCTTTTATATTATATTAAAAATGTTAGGAGTGACTATACAATGATTTTTGCTGAAAAAATTACTACTATTAAAAATATTAATTGGTTTAATATTGTTGATCCTAAATATGTAAGATTTAAAATTAAACCTGACTCTTCTGCTAGAAATTATCGTACAGAAGATTTTGTTAAAACTATTGCAGATCAATTTAAACTACCTATTGATAGAATTATAAGACAAGCAATCTTACCAAGAGGATACAAAGTACAGGAAAGAGCATCGTTTGAAATTGATTTCAAAGAAAATAATGTAACATTTTATATTGGTGTTCCTGAAACTATTGCACCTCTTATTTACAGAAGATTAACATCTATATGGGACAAGACCACAATTGACAAAGTAGATAATGCAGAAGAATTTGATTTAAATAAATCTGTTGTTTATGAATTAGTTTACAGTAAACATGATCTATATTCACTACACACTGATTCAAAGGACAACCTTCCACTTATATCATTAATCGAATCAGGAAGATTAATAGGAGAAAATGAAAAAGCAAGATTATTTTGCTATCTTGATCCAATATATCAACTGGCATGGCAAGGTGAATTAGATGAAGCGTGGGATAAATTAAGAAGTGGAAATGCTCCTAGAAAGTGGAATCAATCATTTAAAAATATTACCTTTACAATTGCTATTGGATTAACAGAGTTAATTAGAGAGGTAATTATTGGTTTGAGTGAGTTAATTAGTGATGGAAATAGTCAAAATATCTATGCTAAAAAACCATCCGATCCAGAAGGACAGAAATATACAATTGAAAATTTATCAAATTCTACAAAAGAAAAAAGAAATAAATCATCTATGAGAACTTATCTTTGGGTTATTGCTGAATCAGAAGAATCTGCAAGAGCAAATACAATCGCAAGGACAATAGCAAGTAGTTTTCATGACATAAGTTTGGATAATGAATTAACCCCTTGTCAATTAAAAGGTAAAAAAGCAAATGAAGTTTTAAGGATTATAAATACTCATAAACCACCAAGAGTTAAACTGAATTTTAATATTATGTCATCGGCAGAAATATCTAAAATTGTTCAAATCCCTGGCAGAGAACTTCAAGAAAAATATCCTGAAATTGAAAGAGTTGAATTGGCAGAAGTTGAAATAGATAAGAAATTCTTAAATAGTGATACAGGAATTGAATTAGGAGATGCGACATTTAAAGGCTCGACAGTTACGGTATATCAACCAGTAGATGATATAGATGAGGCGTGTTTGCCAAATGTGGCAATTTCAGGTATGGGGCAAGGTAAGACAAAGGGGTTAGTTTCTAATTGGCTTATCAATGCTTATGTAAAAGGGTTCGGAGGGTTGGCTATTGACCCAAATAAAAGAGAGATATCAGAACAAGTTGAAATTGCTGTTAGGGCAGGAATTGTCAAAAGAGAAGACTTCATAAGGATAGATTTAGGTAAGACAGATTTCTCATTGGATTGGTGTGAAACTCTGCATGATTCAAGTACGAAGTCTAGGTTAGCAGGTACAGCAGTAGACTTCTTTGGCATCGCAGAGGACACTACAGGGCAAACAGAGCGATTCCTACGTGCTGCAATTATGGGTATGACAACAGGTAAAATTTCTGAGATTATAAAGATATTCAACAACAAGGAATACTTAAAAGAAGTTATTGATAGGACACCAGAAGGATTGAATAAAGTAACTCTTGTAGAATTTCTAGGTATGGGTGAAGGAATGAAAATGAAAATACTATCACCTATATACAACAGATTAAATAAGATACTATCAGATCCTTATCTAGCAAATTGTGTTGATTCTAATAACTCTTTAGATATGGTAGAATTAACATCTCAGAAAAAAATAATAGTAATAGATTGTCCATCTGACGAATTAGATAAATTACAAATTGACATAATTATTAATTTACTCTGTTCAAAAATTGATATTGCAATGAGACTTAGGAGGAAAGTATTTGGTAAAGAAGCTGAATTCCCCTTCTTCATCTGTCTTGACGAGCCACATCAATTTCTTCGCAGTTCAAAAATTTGGGAGGCTGCTGCTGTCGAGAGTAGAAAGTGGAAAATTGGATATTTTTGGGCATTTCATTATTGGGAACAAATACCAACTGCACTTCAAAAAGCTATTAAAAATGCATTGCCACACTATCATTTATACCCAACCTCAAAACTAACTTGGCAAAGTTTCAAGGAAGAAGTATACCCCTTCGAGCTATCAGATTGTCTCAAGTTGAAACGTTGGCATGCCATTAATATTATTAGAAGTGGGGGAGAAAATTCCAAACCATTTATCGCTAAAATGCAATTACCACCTGAGAAAAGATTTAAGAGTAAAAAATCAGAGTAAGAGATGCTTACTCTTTTCTTTTTGAGATTATTTTTAATAAAATTTAATAAAAACTAGCATTAAATATTTGCAATCTCATAAAATATCATATATTATGTGTGAAAGGGTTGATTTGAGATGATTTTTAAATTAGTAGATAATCAAATGGAAGATATAGGAGGCAATGATATGGCAAAGAAAAATAGAGGCAATTTACAAACTCAGACTCAAAATGAAGAAGTAAATAGAGTTATTCAAGAGGTGAAAGAAGGAATGGAATTGACTAAAACTGAAACTGCTGTGGGGTTTGATTCGTTAAATGAAAATGAGGATGAAGATATGGTACAGAAGGAAATGGAATTAGTGAAGCAAATGGAAAATGAAAGTGATAGGATTTGGGATAAAGGGAGTAGAGATGGAGTTGTTGATGATGGGGAGAATAAGGATGAGAGGCCACCATTTGGGAGTTTGAGTAGTTTAAGTGAAAATGCTAAATTAGAAGAGTCAAATGGGGATAATCAGATTCCGAAGGATGAGTTTAATGAAACTAGGAATGAGTTAGAAATTAAACGAGAAGAGGCGAGAAAAAAGAAAGAAGCAAGGGACTTAAAGAAAGAATTAAAACAAATGGATTTAAAATTAAAAGAAAGTAAAAATTGGTCATTCTCACCAGTAATTCCTTGTTATCGACAAGGAGAAATTACAAAGTATAATTGTGTAATCTCAGCTTATGACCTTGCTACTATGTGGGAAAATTCTATAAAGTACATCAACTCAATTCAACGTGGCTCAAAATTAACATCTTCTGGTCAAGAAAAAGACAACTTTTCACCTAAACACGTTACGGAAATATTTCAAGCTTTTACACAGAATAAAATTTTTGGAAATACAATTGTCCTAAACTACTCCTTAGATAATGATTCTGAACTCATATACGACCCAACCACAAGCACGATTTCGGGTGAAGGTTATTTACAGGCGGTGGACTGTTCTCATAGGGCTAGAGCTGCAGTTAAATGGAAATCAGCTTGGGTTAAGCATCCCGAACAATATGATGATCCTAGACAATTTCAATTTACATGCGAAGTGAATAATGTTTCGGATAATGACGCAAGGCAAATGTTTGCTGAGTACAACAATTATTCACTTAAAGTGAATACTACAAGAGTAAGTTATCTTGATAATAGTAATTTTGCCAATCAAATTGCAAGAAAAATTTCCACTGATTCTGACTGGAAAAACAAGATTGAAACTGTAAGTACGACCATTAAGAGTGCTAGTCCAAATATATGTAGTTTTGGAGTTTTAACTAATGCGATCAAAAAAGGCTATAAAGAACCTCAAACCAAATTAGAACAAAAAAATATAGAAAATTGGTTAATTTCTTATATTGATGAGTTGGTATCCATCTTCCCACAATTTATGGCGAATTCAAATATCGAAGAACGCAATAATTTGAAGAAACAATACTTCACAATTGAACCTTTAGCAATTGGGGCGATAATTGCATTGAGTGCTGTTTTAAAAGACGATCCAGATTGGAAGATTAAACTTGCTAAATTAACTGAAGACGACTTCTTTTTAAGAACTGCAAGTCGATGGAGGCCAGTCCTTAAAGAAGGAGGGAAAATTATCAATGGAACATCGAGTGTTAAGTATTTTAATGAGACTGTAATTAATTGGTGTACTAAATAAAAAGGCGTAAAAAATAGAGAGTAATCACAAACAAATTAATGTGATTACTCTCTATAATATTATATTACAATTAAACCAGACTCAATATTTTGTTTAAATTCCTCAAATTGTTCAGGTGTGTTGTCGTCTCCATATAATTTATGATATAAAGTATGTACTTTTTTGCATAAACATACACCTAAAGGATATTTTTCGTGCATTTCAATTATTTTTATTTTTAACGTATGTAATTCTTCTGAAGAATATTTACCAATTTCCGTATGAACAGGAAGCTCACATTCACTAACAACTTCTCTTAATATTTTATTAAAAGAATATAAGTGATGAATCACATTAAAACCATCACCTGTTATTACACACTTATAATTACAATTGAACATACTTTTCTTTTTCCAATCCAAAATAAATTCTCTTAAATATACACCCAAACTAGAGTATCCTCCTTTCCAAGAATTGATATTACTGTGACGATCACGATTGCAAAGGAAACAACCTTCTCCTCCAAACAATAAATTATTTAAAGATTTCTTTTGAATAATGTCTGGATGATAAGGACAAATATACTTTAATGGAATCGCACAGCTTGTATACTCCTGTGGTGGTAAATAAAATCCATATTTTGCGAACTCTTCAAATGCTATTTCATATGTATATTTCCTGTATTTTATTGGTTCTAACCCCAAAGAATCAAGAAAATCATTGTATGTTTTTATATTTTCCTTAGAATTTTTAATAAACCATTCAATAGACGGCAAACCATAATCATGTCTTTTTAATTCTCTAAGTGTTATTGATCTTTTTATTTCATTATATATGAATTTAAAAATTAATATGTATTCGTGATATGTTTTTGTTGGTTTCCAACTTTCTCCTATTATTTTTTCATATTTTTTAATAGGAATACTAACAGGAATACTTGGATTAAAAACCAATTTAACAAAATCAACATAATTATCAACAATTGATTCTGGATAATTTTTAACAAACCAATTTTGTGTCGGCAAATTATTCATCTTTAAATCTTCTTTATTTGGTATTTCAATTAATTTACCGCATAATTCTTTAAACTTTTCCAAACATTCTTTATATTTTTTAGTATACTTTTTAGACATTTTTTAAACAACCTTCTTTCTTTTATTAAACAGTTTTATATTTAGATATTGCTCTTTGAAGAGACTCACTATTTTTAAACAAATAGATAGTTCTACCTGTGTTTTTTAAATCTGATTTAATTCCTGTGATAGAGAACCCATTAATGAGTAGAAACCCTGCTAACTTTTGTGAGAAACAATTATAAACATTCATTATTTTTATCTCCTTTTTAGACATAGAAATAGAGAGGGTAGTATATTTACCCTCTCTTAAAACACAATTAATCAATATAAAAATTTACTAGGAATACATACATTTATTGGATACTCTATCCATCCCAACAACATCACAATTGCAACTCAACACGATCCATGCTACAATAAACCCATTGAGTTATTTTCAGCATTCTTCTAGCTCAAATTAACTCAATGGCTTCTATTATCTCAAGGTCTCTGCTTAAAATGAAGAATTTGGTGTGTACAGCCAATCTTCATTTCTTTTTATTTTTTATTAATTTATCCCTCATCCCAACAAATCATAAAAATCATCATCACTTATATCTTCTTGCATTTGCTGAATAATTCTTTTTACTTCATAAGGTATTTGATCATCATTGGCGACTTCACATTCTAATTTTGCTTGATATTCCTCATCAGTTAATTTATTATTATCACATTCATCTACATCAAACCAATCTTCGAATATATCTGGCTTAGATTCATTATCCACAATCACAACTTTATCAACAACAGTATCTTCTATAATCAATTTCCTCTTAATATTCTGTAACCCTCTACCCTTAATCTCTGCTGATGTGCGATTATCAATAATATCAAATACATCTGTCTTTTTCTTGACAACATAATCTACAAACTTTTGATGCTCATTTTCTTTATAATTAATCATTACCCATTTATAATCTTCATATTTAATACCTTTTGCTAAATTTTCTCCATCCATCAAACCTAATGAATCTTCTAAATCATAATACTTCTCAGAAATCTCAATATTTTTACTCTCAAATATATTCGATAATAATTCATTAGGATTAGCATCTAATATTGACATGATTTTATATTTCTCTTCATCTGGTTTTGTTGATGCTAATATTTCACCTTTTCTAACAATATCTTCTGCTGTTACAGTTCCTAAATTTTCTTTCTTAATAATAGAACCTAATTCTCCATTAAGTTTACGATTATTATTCTCATATTCCCTAGTGCCTTTGAATACTCTATTTTGATTTGTATCTAATTTCTTCCAGTATTTAATACCTTCTTTAAGATTATGAGTAGATTCATCTTCATTGGTGAATAAAGTATAAATATTACAACTCTCTTTTAGTGCTTTATTAATATCATCTTTGTAATACCATAATCCTGCATTACCAACTCTTATAAGATCCAGTGCAATCAATATCTTGTTATACTTATTAATTGAATCATCCACAAATCCTAATTCCTTATTAATTGTTTTGTATGGAGGCCAACAAACTTCTGTCCTACCACCTGATTTTTCAACTTCATCACCTTTAGGACGTTTATACATTTTACAAGTCAAGTAGCAAAAATAAACAAGGAGATTCATATTGTCTGTTTTATCTATAGTTTGATTAAGTATTTTCTCTTTATCACAATCATAAAGCATAAAGAATTGATTATCTAAATCAATAGTTAATGTACATGATATTCTTTCATTAACTTTTACATTCATAAAATTTATATCTGAACTTATTAATTTTAACTCTTGCAATTTAGATAATATTTGTTTGAATTGATCAACAGATTCACCAGTTCTAGTATTATATTTATAACCACAATCAATAATCATATCTTTAAGATAGAAATTTGTGATATTTCTCATATTCTTATTCATATAAATGAAATCCAAAATGAATAAAGGTTTATAATTAAATTTGCCTTTATCTGATTTTGTATTTTCCAAGATACTAAACTTCCTTTTCTTAGGATCTGAGTCTTGATTCTTTTCAGAGAAATAGAATAATTCATTTGGTAACTTGCAAAATATACCTTTATTATTTAATGTTTGTTTTTCTGTCATTTGTTAAAACCTCTTTCTTTAATTTGTTTATGATAATCATTAGAAAAGAAAATAATTTATGAATCGCGTTTCGCGAGACATGAGTATATTATTCTCTCTTATTAATACTTAGTTACTCTTATTACACCTCATTTGACTACCTGTTTTGTGTAGTCAAATACAGTAAATTGTAAGTATTGAACTACATAAAAGTGGTAGTCAAATATTTTTACTGTCAATATGGATAAGTAACTAAGTTTTAACTACACTATTTATGTAGTCAAATATTTTTACTTCTTGGTTTGTTTATATTGTTCTATTGCTTTTAATAATTGAGGACTGTTTGTGAATAAGAATATATTTCTGTTTGAATTTTCCTCTGGTTTTACATTGTGTAAGACAAACCCCTTCATCATAAGGTATCCAGCCAATTTCATACTTTTGACATAGAAGGTTTTTAGTTCTGATCTATTACTTTCTAATGTTTGATTTGTCATAAAATCATTCCTTTTTATTTATTATTTTCTCTCTATAGGACAGGTAGTGAAATCTTCAAATAGGAGTCATCCAAATTAATTGGGCAACCCCTAGTCAGTAAATATGATATATTATTTATGTATTATTAATCTGCATTCCTGATGTAGAAATATATTTTTCCATCCTTATAAGACTCTACATCTTTATTTTTCTCTACAATCATTTTATCAATTATATTATCGTTTTCGGCATATTCTCTACCTATTAACTGGTCAATACTGGCTTTCAAAAGATTTTGTTTATCAAACCTTGGCATACAATCAAATTTAATAAATACAACAATTGGCCTATCCCAATCCACATTTAATTCTTCTTTAGGAGTAACCTGATGTGATGGAAAATTTCTTATCCAATTCTTATACGTATTTGTTTTTACTGTAATATACTCTCCTTTATAATCACTAAAAACTTTTTCATAGAGATAATTTTCAGAAATTCCGTGAGTATGGACAACCATATATTCTTCGATGGAAGGATTAAGGTAAGCTATTTTACTTTCTAAATTACTCAACTCCTCATCCTTCTCATTGATTATTTGTGTCTGTTTATCTATAATTCCATTCTTATATCTAATTGTTTGACCATTTCTCTTATTGCTAGTTTCAGTTTTCTTTTTTGAGATTGTATTCACAACTTCTGCTAAAACTAAAGCAAGAGATCCCTTACCACTATCTATTAATGTTTGTTTTCTATCATTTAAAGCATTAATTACAGTATTTTGAATAGCATTCTTTTCTTTACCATCTTTATTTTTATAATATATCATACACTCTTTAAATTCTTGCTCTATTGATTCAATGTTACAGAATTTAAAGGT
>Ga0209000_1001474_pt1 | contig 14832 bp, 16 predicted proteins | sample RifGroD2_FD_183998 | JGI IMG/M metagenome (GOLD analysis project Ga0209000, IMG submission 183998) | Groundwater microbial communities from Rifle, Colorado, USA - Groundwater D2 (SPAdes) (version 2) | ecosystem: Environmental > Aquatic > Deep subsurface > Groundwater | place: Rifle, Colorado...
AATAATTGTGTTTTCCACGGTGGCATTTTTGGTGTCTTTTAATACCGTTAGGGTGGCTATATACACGGCGCGCGAGGAAATTTCTATTATGAAATTGGTGGGAGCGTCAAATTGGTTTATTCGCGGGCCATTTTTAGCGGAAGGATTTCTGTATGGTTTGATTGCTTCAATTGTGACGGTGGCAATATTTTATCCCGTGTTGAGTTTTGCGTCTCCGTATATAAATGCATTTTTGCCTAAAGCGGATATTTATAATTATTTTAAAGAAAACTTTTTTCAGTTTTTCGGAATTATTTCTGCAATTGGGGTGGGGATAGGAGTAATCAGCAGTCTCATAGCCATAAGGAAACATTTAAAAAATTAGCTCGCTAATCAATCAGTTGTCAGCTTGTTAGTAAATTTCCGCCCTTCCCCAGTTTTTATAAAAACTAGGGAAGGGCGGATTGCTTTTTGGTATTTCTTCAGGTAAATTTTTAAAATATTTGGGAGATTGTCTAACTTGCCCAGCCAAATTTATGAAATGCTTTGTATATATTTTAAAGAGTCAAAAAGTCAAATATTATATAGGTATTACAGAATTATATTCCCAAGAAAGATTAGTTCGACATAATAATGGCGATATGCGTTTAACGAAGTTTAGATGCCCGTTGATATTAGTGTACATAGAAGAACATGATAATATGTTATCGGCGCGCTAAAGAGAAAAGTATATTAAAAGTTGGAAAGGTGGCAATGCTTTTAAAAAATTCCCATCCAAATCTGCCGGATCGTCTAATGGTAGGACACTTGCCTCTGGAGCAGGTTATCTTGGTTCGAATCCAGGTCCGGCAGATTTGGATAGGAATGATAAATTTGGCGGGGTGAAGTAGGACGACGGTTTTTGTGTTGGAATCTTTATTTGACTTGTCGGTTTGGTTGTTGCTATATTAGAAATAAGTGTTGTTGTATTGAAAGAAAAATTTTTTAAAATAATAGGAAGAAGGAGGATATGAGTGTGATTGCGAAGTTTGGAAAGTGCCCGTTATGCGATAATGAGATTGTGATCACTCTTTCCATGAGAGATGTAAGTTTGAGGGGCAGGAATGTAACCTGTTCAAGGTGCAAGCAATTTATCTGGGTGCCGATTGAAGGAGCGATGGTTTGTGCCATAAAAAAGACTTTAGGCAGAGAAATTAATCTAGTCGGCGATATTGAATCCATAAGAGATGTGAAGTGTCCGGTATGTGATTACGAGTTTGTTATCAAGTTTAATGATAAAGAACTGGATGACGGCGGTAAAAATGTTTTCTGCCCAAAAACAAAATGCAGAATCAGTTTATGGGTGCCGGTGTTTGGAAATTTAGAAGGATATAATAAAGACTGAAAGGCAAAGCGCCGAGTAAGTCTTTTATTTTTTAAGATTATGGATAATTTTTGGCAAAAACTGAAAAAACCGATTATCGGTATGGCGCCGATGGATGGCGTTACAGACGCGGCCTTTAGGCGCATTATTTGCGAATATGCAAAACCAGATGTGATTTTTACGGAATTTGTTCCTGTTGACGGAATTTGCGCCGGAGCCCGAGTGCTGACAGAGGGATTGATTTATGGCGCAAATGAAAGGCCGATAGTGGCTCAGATTTTTGGCGCAAACCCCAAAAATTTTTATAAAATAGCGCCGTTTTTATGCGAACTCGGTTTTGATGGCATTGATATTAATATGGGTTGTCCCGATAAAGCGATTATGAAGCAGGGAGGAGGCGCGTCTTTAATCGCTAACCCCAAATTAGCAAAAGAAGTGGTTATTAATCTCAAACAAGGAATCTCTGATTGGGCTAAAGGAAAAAAAATTGAAGATTTTGGTTTACCCCAAAATATCGTTGAATATGCTATGGATAGCATGCTCCGCTTGGGTGGGGAGCGCGAAACGATTCCCGTATCAGTCAAAACGAGAATTGGAGTGGATAATAATTCATTACAACAAGCAAAAGATTGGGCAAAACATTTAACTGAAATGGGATTGGCTAATATCTCAATTCACGGAAGAACGCTCAAGCAAATGTATTTTGGAGTTGCTAATTGGGAAACAATTGCAGAGATGGCGAAAATTATTCGCGACACCGATGCAAAAATAACTATTTTAGGAAACGGCGATATAAAAAACATCACCGAAGCAAAAGAAAAAGCGCTAAAGTATGGTTTAGATGGAGCGCTTGTGGGCAGAGCGGTAATGGGTAATCCGTGGATATTTTCCGGGAAAGAGACGAGTGCAAAAGAAAAATTAACTGTGGCGATAGAACATGCAAAATATTATGAGATGATTTTTACGGAAAGGCCGTTTATAAACATGCGAAAACATTTGGCGTGGTATTGTCGCGGATTTGAAGGGGCGAGTGAAGTGAGAGCGCAATTGATGAAAATAAACAACGCGAGAGAGTGTGAGGAGGTAATAATGGAAGTGATTGTTAAATTATAAATTGCATTGAAATTAATATTATGGATTTTAAAAAGCTGGAAAAATTCTTAAAAGATGAGGGTCAGCCGGCATTTCGCTTAAAACAGATTAAGAAAGCGGTTTTTCAAGATGGGATAATTTCTTTTGATGAGATTTCTGTATTGCCAAAGATTTTGCGGGATTTATCGGAGAAAAATTTTAAAATAATGCCGTTTAAAAAATCCGAGGTTTTTGTTTCTGGCGATAAAAAAGCGTATAAAGCGATTTTGTATTTGGTTGATGACAAGATAATTGAAACGGTTTTAATGGAAGGCGCGATAGAAAACAATTGGTCTTTATGTGTCTCAACGCAAGCGGGATGCGCCATGCGATGTGCTTTTTGCGCTACTGGCGCTGGTGGATTTATAAGGAATTTATCAGCGGAAGAAATTTGGGGGCAAGTTTTATTTTGGAAAAGTTATATGAGAAAAGAAAAAATCATTGGAAAAATTTCTAATGTTGTATATATGGGAATGGGAGAGCCTTTTAACAATTTGGAAAATGTTTTTGAAAGTATAAAGATTTTGATTGATAAAGATGCATTTGGAATTGGACAAAGAAGCATCTCGGTTTCCACATGCGGTATATTGCCGGGCATTGAGAAGTTTGCCAAAGAATTCCCGCAGGTGAACCTTGCAATATCACTGCACGCGGCCAACGATAAATTGCGGAGTGATTTGATGCCGATCAATAAATCTTATAACCTCAAGGATTTGGCAGGGGAGTTGAAAAAGTATCTTTCAAAATCAAAAAGAAAAGTATTTATTGAGTATATTTTACTTGACGGAGTAAATGATGACTTGAAAAATGCCAGAGAATTGATTAATTATTTAAGGAGTATCGGTTATCCTCATCTTTTGCATATGAATTTGATTGTTTTTAATCCGCCACAGCGGATTATTGAGTCCCCGTTTAAGCCATCATCTCGTAATCAAGCCAGAAAATTTCAGGAGTTTTTAAAAAGCAATGGATTCAACGCTACTATCAGAAAGAGTCTCGGGCAAGATATTCAAGGCGCGTGCGGACAGCTCGCCGGCAAGTCATGCCTGTCGGCGGACAGGCAAATAAGTTGAAAGTTATAAAGTAGAAAGTTTATAATGTGTGATATAATATGTTCACTCAACATGAAACATGAAGTCCGCCGCGGCGGACTTCATGTTTCATGTTGCATGTTTCATGCTTCATGATTTTCTCTCTTTTTTCGGAAATTTCCGTCGTTTTGGTGCTCGCAAGCGCGTTGGCCATTGTTGCTATGTTTTTCCGCCAAAGCGGTATTTTGGCCTATATTTTAACCGGGATTATCATAGGACCTCTTGGATATTTGGCTTTTGATAGCAAGGAAACTCTAGAGGTAATGTCAAAAATCGGCATCACTTTGCTTTTATTTATGGTTGGCCTTGAAATGAATCTTTCGGGATTGAAACAGATTGGAAAGTCGGCTGTGATTATCGGATTGGGGCAGGTTATTTTTACTGCAATTATCGGGTATTTCTTGTCTATTGCTATTGGATTTTCCAGCATGGTCTCTTTATATATTGCTTTGGCATTAACATTTTCCAGCACGATTATAGTTGTAAAACTCTTATCAGAGAAAAAGGATATGGGCAGTTTATATGGCAAAATTCTCATCGGTGTTTTATTCGTGCAGGATTTTATAGCTCTCTTTGCATTGATGTTCTTGGCTGGAATCGGAGCCAAGGGAGATGTTTTAAATTTTACCCCCATATTAATAGTCTTTGCAAAAGGAATAATTTTATCTGTAGTCTTAATTATTATTGGCAAAAAAATTCTCCCGAAACTGATAGGCTTTATTGCGAGGTCCCAAGAACTCCTATTTTTAACCAGTATTGCTTTTGCTCTTGGGATTGCCAGTTTTGTTTCTTCGTCATTTATTGGGCTTTCTTTGGAGATTGGAGGATTTTTGGCGGGCATCGCTTTGTCTTATTCTTCCGAGCATTATCAAATTCATTCCCGCATCAGGCCGGTAAGAGATCTTTTTATAGTGGTATTTTTTATTACCTTGGGGTCAACTTTGGTTCTCGGTGAATCGTTGGCGGGTATCTGGATTCCGGTTTTGGCGTTTTCCGGATTTATATTGGTTGGCAACCCCCTTATTGTTTTAGTTATTATGGGAATTTTAGGTTATAAAAAAAGGACGGCATTTTTTGTCGGTCTTGGCATGGCGCAAATTTCAGAATTTAGTTTTGTGTTGATGCAACTTGGCAAAAATGTCAGTCATATTGATGAGCGATCGGTAACCATAATAACCTTGGTTGGCATTATAACGATAACGATATCTTCATATATGATTCTTGGCGGTAATTGGCTTTATAAATATCTCTCTGTATTTCTAAAGATTTTTGAGAGAAAAATTACTATTGAAAGACCACTTGCGCATAAAGACATGGCGGATCATTTTGTCTTGATCGGCTCTCATCGTCTAGGCGGACATTTGCTTTCTGTTCTGCCGGCGGATAAAACCGAGATTATTGATTTCAATCCTGATACGGCGAAGAAACTCGAAATCAAAGGATACAATGTGATTTATGGCGATATGTCCGATGAAGAAATACAGGACGATGCGAATATGCTCAAGGCAAAATTAATTATTTCAACAGTGCCGGATTTGAATGATAATATTTCAATTTTGACGCGCATAAAAGAAGAAAAGTTGAAAAAACCGCCTAAGGTTATGATGACGGCGAATGAAGAATGGGAAGCGAAAATATTGTATGAAGAGGGGGCGGACTATGTTATTTTGCCGCATTTTATTGGGGCTCAACAAATAGCCTATATGATAGCGGAAGATCATGATTTGCCACGGCTCCGCGAATATCGGGAGCGAGATCTAGCAACCTTGGGATAGATGAAAATATAATAAAACAGGCATCTTTATTTATTTGGTGATGCCTGTTTTTTTGTGTTCTGGCACAAGGTTATTATATGGGGCTTGACAGAATTTAGATTGTAGTATATACTGCAAAACAGTTCTTTGTAGTTAAGGCGCAAAAGCGCTGAAAATAAAACAAAAAGAGGAGGTGGGTCACATGGCAAAAAGAGGAGGTTTAGGTTTTTTATTGTTAGTCCTCCTTACTATGGGAGCTGGTTGTGCCACTACTCATAATGTTTTTTATGAGCCAGTGAATACGCCACCAGAAGATCCGCGGCATGAGCTTTGCGTCAAAAGTCAACTCCCGCTTTTAACAGGGGTTGGCAAGAAATTGGACAAGAAGTATTTTAACCCTCTTACGGAAGAACTATATACGACGGAAAAACCGTTTTATGTAGAGACAATGAAAGGGGGTCGGAAAGTTGAAGGGTGCATCCCTTCGGGCATTCCCATCGTCGCAAAAAAAGGCAATCGGTATGCTGAGCACTTCGCTACCGCGGGATGGCGGGATATCATGAATCTGGTGCCTGTCTTCCCTGCTCCTGCATTAGCATCGGCAAAACAAGGCAAACAGAATCAAGATCAAGCGTCGAAATGTTTTAGCGCAGGTACTTGGGCGACTGGACTTGGTAGCGGGGCATTGACTGCCGGTATAGCCACGCGTAATTCGTGGCTTATAGTTGGCGGGGCTATTATGTCCATCACGGGAATTTTTGATAAAGAAGTGTGGGGGACAGAATCAGACGGCCGATGCAAGGCGGCCGCGGCTTTAGTCGGAGGATCAATTGGGTATGCCGGCGGTAGCGCTTATCGTCAATCATCCCAATCCAGCGCAGGAGGCGGTCCCGGAAGTCCTCCTCCCGTACCCGGAGGGGGCGGTACTGGTCCTGTGGTTCCGCCACCGGTGCCGTAAGAAATAAAATAAGGGCGAGAAGCGTAAAACGCTTTTCGCCCGGATTTCTTAGAATTTATTAACCTACAGATATTATATAGTTTTTTGAGTGAATGAATTCTAAGAAATCATAATTAATAAATAAGAAAATATAAAAATAAAAAAATGATTAAAAATATTTTAAATAAAATCTTTTCAATTTTAGGAATCATTTCAATAATCGCTGGCTTGACTATTCCGGTGATTTCCATAAAGGCCGCTCCAACTCAGTTTAATAACAATGCTTCGGATTTTGAAACTTTAAGAATTGCAAATTCCACCAGAGACAGAGGCACTTTAAATTGGGGTTCTTCTGTATCTGCTAATGCAGGCGAAGAGATTGCGTTACTTGTTTATTATCACAATAATTCAAGCGTTACTGCCGATAACACAAAAATTAGGATTAATTTTCCTAGTTCCAGTTCTTATCAAACAACACATATATTATCTGTTAATATCTGGGCAGATAACGCTTCGGCAATTTTTGATTCCGTTGCTTTAAATTTATCTTCATCTCAGAATCTTAATTTTATTTCTGGCTCAGTGAAATGGTATCCAAATCAAAATTCAAATACGGTCCAAGCTTTGCCGTTTGGTCAAAACGGAGATGAGATTATATCTTTCAATGGATTGAATTTGGGCAACATCGCAGGCGGATGGGATACTCAGGGCTATATTACGCTTAAAGCAAGGGTGGGCGGTAATTCCATATCCAATCTTGCGTCAGTTCCGATTGTTGTAACCGATCTTGCGACAAACATCTTGACGAACTCTGCTGATTTAAGAGGTCAAGTTAATCCTAATGGTTTTTCAACAACCACTTGGTTTGAATATGGGATTTCATCTAATCTTTTAAACAATACAACCTCAAGCCAATTTGTTATCGGTTCTAACGCTTCAAACAATGCAACATCTTATTATATTTCCAATCTTTCTTCAAATACCACTTATTATTTCCGCGCAGTCGCTCAAAATTCACAAGGCACTACCTATGGCAATATCTTGTCATTTGCTACTGCGATTTTGCCTACAGTTAATTTGAATCCGACGGTTACTACGCTTTCCGCCAATTCGATATTAACAACTTCCGCAACTTTAAATTCTTTAGTTAATCCGAATAATTCATTTACCACCGCTTGGTTTGAGTATGGAACTTCCAGTAATTCATTCCCTTATGTGTCTTCAAATCAAAGCATCGGCTCGGGTAACGCAACTTCAAATGTTTCTTCAAATATTTCCAATCTTTCTTCAAATACCACTTATTATTTCCGCGCAGTCGCTCAAAATTCACAAGGCACGACCTATGGCAATATCTTGTCATTTGCTACTGCGGTTTCACAAACCAACACTCTAGCTCCTTTTGTGACTACAAATTCTGCAACTGCAATCACAAGAACCTCCGCTAATTTAAACGGAACGATTAATCCCAACGGATCTTCAACTAATGCTTGGTTTGAATACGGGACATCTGCGGGATCTTTGGCTAATTCGACCAACTCGCAAAATATCGGCGGTGGCGCTTCTTATGTGCCGGTAACAATTCCAATTTTAAATCTTTCTGATAATACTATTTATTATTTCAGGCCGGTAGCTCAAAATTATGCCGGGATTACTCGTGGCGCGACAAATATGTTTGTTACTGGAGCAGCGGCTTTAAATATCACAAGTCAGCCTGCAAATAATACAAACAATGCAAATCAGAGCGCAGGAACAGTTGTTGCGGCTTCGGTTCAAGCTTCTGTCGTAGAAATTTCAGAGACCATTGAAAATTTGACCCTGCCAAACGGTAACGAAATTTCAAATTTTTCCGACATTGGCCATAAATTGAAATATATAATCAATATCAAGAATATCGGCAGTCAGACACTGTCTAATTTAAGGATTAGTACTCAAATTCCAAGCGCCTTAAAATATCTGGAATCAACACCAAGAGCGAGCTATGATTCTATCGGCAATATTGTTGCTTGGAATACTCTGCGCTTGAGAGCGGGCGAGACAACAATCTTGTTTTTTGTAGCAGAAGTTCAGGGCGGATTAAATAGCACTATCACCAATCAAGCTCAAATTTATATTCCTGCGAAAAATTTGAATGTTTATTCCAATAGTGCTTCAACATATATCAGTAAACAAAAACCGATTTCCTTGAGATTTACAGTTGATGAAAATGAAGTCAAAGCGGATGATGTGTTGAATTACTCAATAATCATCAAAAATGTTAATGATTTTGCGGTAAAAAATATTTTACTTTCTATCGGTTTACCCGAAGGCGTTGAGCTTATTGAATCCGATTTTCCAGTTTCTAATAAAACTGACAATAGTTTGATTGTTGATCTGGGTTCTGTTGCGGCAAATCAGGAAATAGTAAGAAAATTCAGCGTGAAAGTCGGATTAAAAGTTAAGACAAATGATATTTTAACAGCTATCATAATTGTTAATTATCAAGATTTTGTTGGCAATACCCAACCGATTATTTCGGCTTCGGCTTCAAGCACCGTTATTGACTCCATAAATTTATCCGCATCCATCTTTGGCAGTCTTGGTTCAATATCTTTGGCAGGTTGGGTTGTTTTAATGGGCATTATGGCGTTTATCTTTATTACGAGTTCTTTAGCGAGAGCCGCAATGAGGAGACTGAACGCAAAAACCAACTAATATCAATTTAATAAAAACTTTGCAAAATAGTCCGCCACGGCGGACTATTTTGTTTCCCATTGAAAAGAGACTATTTTTTTAGTATTATTATTAACGACGTAGAGCGAGCAAAATACAAAAGTAATCTTTTGTATTTTCGAGCCGAGGAGTTAATATAGGTCTAATACCTCACCGCTTGCGGTGAGAAAGCGCGAGCAAAGCGAGCTCCGACAAAATACCCCGTCGGCTTGCCGCGGGGAACCTTTATTTTGAATTACAAAATATTTTTATGGTTCTCTCGGAATATTTCAATCGCTCATTTTCGCTCGCAAAGCATATTAATAAGATTTAAAATATAGAATTTATGCAATCAAAATTTTTTATCTGGATATTTTGGGTTTTGGTTTTAGCGCTTGTTGTCTGGTACTTCGGTTTTTATAGAGTCGATGTCGCCAGCCAGCCGCAATTAGAGCCCGAGAATATAAATAAAATGTCAATTGTTATTTTAAAGACTAATTTAGGGGATATTAAAGTTGAGCTTTTCGAAAAGGATGCGCCAAAAACAGTGGCGAATTTTGTGAAGTTATCAAAAGAAGGTTTTTATAATGGCACAAGGTTTCATCGTGTTATTAAGGATTTTATGATTCAGGGTGGTGATCCAAACAGTAAAGATGATAATTGGTCAAATGACGGTATGGGCGATCCCGGCTATAAATTTGAAGATGAATTTAACAGTCATAAATTAGTTCGCGGAGTTATTGCAATGGCGAATTCCGGTCCGAACACAAATGGCAGCCAATTTTTTATTGTTACCGCCAAAGAAACTCCGTGGCTTGACGGCAAGCATACGGCCTTTGGAAAAGTGATTGAGGGTATGGATGTGATTGATAAAGTAGAAGCGCTTAAAACCTATGAAAACGATAATCCCCGCGGAGCGGTGACAGTAGAGCAGGTTATTGTGGAATAGCGGTTAAGCTAGTCAAGCGGTTAAGCTATTTCGGTCAAACAAGCTGTGCTCGCTAAACCGCTGGAACGGCTGAATTATTTTTGTGCATCGAAGATTTTTTATAGATTTTTCAATAGATGATAAAAAAAGAGTTTCACTTCACGATGAGGGAATTTTGCATCAGTTGAGTTCTGTTTTTAGGGTGAAATTGGGCGAGAATATAATTTTGTTGGACAATAGCGGATTTGAATATGATGCGACAATAAAGGACATTGGCAAGAAAGAAATTATAGTCCAGATAAATGACAGAAAAGAGGGGAAGAAACTAAATGTTGAGATTACTCTTTTCCAGAGTTTACTCAAAAAAGATAATGTGGAGCTTATTTTTGAAAAATGCACAGAAATTGGCGTTTCAAGATTTATGCCGGTACTTGCGGAACATTCAATAAAATTAAATTTAAATGATGAAAGATTGCAAAAAATAGTAAAAGAGGCGAGCGAGCAATGCGGCCGGGCACGATTACCGATGATAGACGAAGCGAAAAATTTCGATGATGCAATAATGGCGGCGATATCAGAAAAAGATTCAGTGAATTTTATTTTACATGAGGAGATAAACCAGTGTTGCGACAAGTTATCATACGATTTTTTAAAACACTTTTATTCGCCGCGGCGAATAAAAAAGTTTAATCTTTTTGTCGGCCCAGAAGGCGGATTTAGCAAGAAAGAAATCGAGCTTGCGAAAAAGAATAATTTTTATGTATTATCGCTAGGCGATTTGGTGCTTCGTAGCGAGACAGCGGCAATAGTGGCGAGTTACGCTATCGCAACATTTAACAATTAACTTATAACATTTAACAAAGCCCAGTTAACTAATCCGTTAACTATCAACTGTTAACTGTTAACTGCTGAAGTGGCTAAATATAAAATCTTGCATTTCAGGGATCGTTGCATCGGTTGCGGTTCTTGCGTGGCGGTGTGCGAGAAGTATTGGGAAATGAAAGAAGACGGACTTTCTCATTTGAAAGGATCAAAATTGCAGAAAGGAGCGGATGAGACGACTTATGAGCTGGAGCTTGATGATCCCGAATGTAATATTGACGCGCAAGATGTCTGTCCGGTGCAGATTATTAAAGTCAAAAATAACAATTAACATTTGACAATTGACATTTGACCAATGGAGTCTTGATTTTATTATGATTATTTGGTAGATTAAATTGTAAATTTTAAATAAGGATTGGCTAATAGCCGATAGCTAACCGCTAATTGCCAAAAAGATAAAGAATGAATAAACTGGATATTTTCAATAAAACTCAGCAATTGAATTTGGGAAAGTTCAATTTTAAGGTTGGTGATACCGTAAAAGTCCACCAAAAAGTAAAAGACGGTGACAAAGACAGAATTCAGATTTTTGAAGGCCTTGTTATCGCTAAAAAACACGGCGACAAACCAGACGCGACTTTTACTGTGCGAAAAATTTCCCTGGGCATAGGCGTTGAAAGAGTGTTCCCGGCGCATTCGCCACTGGTTGCTAATGTTGAAATTGTAAAATCAGCGAAAGTGAGCAGGAGTAAATTATATTTTGAAACAAAAGGAAAAACTAGATTTAAAACAGGGAGAAAAATAGAGGTGGTGGGGACTCCGGCCGAGATAGTTCCGGAAGAATCAGTAATAGAGCCGACAGAATCAAAAGAGTTAGCAAAAGCAAAAACGGAATAAGATGTATTTCTATTAATAAAATCTCTTGAAAAAGAGGTTTTATTTTAATATAATATTGGTATACGCTATAAGCTTGAGATATAATATATAATAATTAAATGGGGGAAAGAGGACCAAAACCAAAAAATAAAGTAAAAATAAAGTGGTCGCCTGATTTTGCCTATGCCATAGGACTTTTAACCACCGATGGTAATTTATCTCCGGACGGGAGACATCTTGATTTTACATCGAATGATATTGAGCAACTTAATAATTTTAAAAAATGTTTAGGAATTGACGTAAAGATAGGTTTTAAAATTTCTGGTTTTACAGGTAAAAAATCTCCACGCATTCAATTTGGAGACATAAGTTTTTATAAATTTTTAATTAAGATAGGATTTATGCCTAGAAAATCAAAGGTGATTTCTAAATTAAAAATACCGCGCCAATATTTCTTTGATTTTTTGCGAGGTCATTTTGATGGCGACGGAACATTTTATTCATATTGGGATGAGCGATGGAAATCAAGTTTTATGTTTTACACGGTGTTTATGTCAGCTAGTGAATTGCATATTAAGTGGATTGATAGCCAAATTTATAATTTAATAAAAATAAGAGGTCGTATTACGCAAAATGGAAATATGTATTATTTAAGATATGCAAAGGCAGATTCCTTGAAACTATTGCCAAAAATATATTATTCTAATAATATAACTTATCTTTCAAGAAAATTTGAAAAGATTAAAAAAGCTTTGAAAATAAATATTGATCATAAATAATGAGTTGTAATTTGCGCGGGTGCTGTAACTTGGTAGCCAGGCATGCTTGAGGTGCATGTGCCGTAAGGCGTGGAGGTTCAAATCCTCTCCCGCGCACCATTGAGGAAATTGCGAGTTTTGAAGGTTCGCCTCGCTTCGCTCGGCGACTAATTCGTATTCAATTTTGGGGGCAAAAACGAATTGGCGATTTTGAAAAAAGAAAAGAAAAATTTTAATCATTCTTGAGTATGAAATCATTCGAAGCTGGGCCTAGCCCAGAACAAATAAAATCAGAAGAGGAAATGTCATTAGAACTTCCTAAAGAAGGGGGATTAGAAATGCGTGAGACGGTGGTAGAGAAAGCGGAATTAAAACCAGAGCAAGCCATCGCCCAAGAACGAAGCGTTTTAGAAAGGTTCAAGGGCAAAGCCAAGCAAGTGGCTAGCGTTTTGCTTTTTGTTTCTGCGCTTTCGGTTGGCCCTGGAATGGTCAGCGAAGCATACGCGCAAGGAACAAAGCTAACTACTCGGACAGAGCAAGTACGGAAACAAGAAAAAACGAAAACGCGGGAGGGTGCGCCAGAATGGGTCGCCCGCGCGATCAGCGGAGAAATATTCTGGGAGGAAGGAGAAACAATCTTTGCGGTAGGAATAGTGTCGAGAATACAGAACATTTCTTTATTAAGAAGCACTGCCGGGAATAGGGCTCGAGCAAACCTTCTGAAAGCTGCTAGTCGGGAAAAAGGCACATTAAAGGGGTCCACGGTTCTTTCTTTTTGGAAAAGTCCTGATGGCACAATGTTTGCGCTTGCGCGCGTATCAAAAAGCGACATTTCCAATGATTAAATCTTTTAAAAATAAAAAAATGGGAAGAATATTGCAATGATAACAATCCACCCAAAACTTTTATGGATACCAACTTTCAAAAAATCAAAGAACTGATCCAAGAATCAACTTTACTTCCTACCGAACGGGAAGACCTGCTCCTGCTATTTACTAAAGCTAACGATCAAGATTTAGAACCAACACTCAAGCTGTTTATCGAAGATTCTTCGTGGATTCGTAAAATCAACGAAAACTATAAAGCTAAACGAGCTGCGTTGGCTACCGGAAACCAAGCATTGTGGCAGAAGATTATTCAGGAAGAAGAAGCGCAACTCAAAGAACTAGAGCATTAGGAATTTGCCGCCAAATAAAAATTGGAAATTGTTAAATCTTGCGGCGAAGCCGCTCCGAATTTTCTGGGCAAAAATGCGTTCGGATTAATTCAAGAATACTGCACCAGAGAGAACAAGTTGCTTTTTTTATTTTTTTAATGTAGTTTGTTCTCAAATAAAATTGTATCTTAAAAATAAAATATGGGAGGGAAGAAATGAAAAAAATAGGAACAGAGGATTGTTATTTGGCGCTACTTGCGATTCATGAAGAGAGTTATTCTAAAATGAGAATTTTCAAGAAAAACAGTGATCTTAAGCGGTGGTTGGCAGACCGGCCTTTACTGACAAATGATACTAAAAATATCGGTATGAAGGCGACCAGAAGAATCTTCTGGTTATTGTCAGCGGTAAATGGCTTTATAAAGAGAGAAAATAAGAAAATAATCATCTCTGAGTGGGGATATAAATTTCTTTGGGCTGATGAATTTAAGAAGCCGGAGATTTTTAAAGAATCTCGGGAGGCGAATATTGACGGTTATGGTCAGCCAAGATATCGGAAGGCGGTAATTAAAATAATCGGAAAAGGATATCGGCTGGTAAAATACAAAGGCAAGCATACCGGATATTGCCACAAATATACTAAAGCAGGTTGGATATATGAGTTTTTGCACACGGTTTTTGATGAAGAGAGAAAATTAAACAGCAATAGTTTTGCTTTTATGCGCGCAGAGCAAGAGGGCGATTGGCATGAGCATAGTCGTACGACAGAAATTTTTATTTTTACATCCGGCAGGGGTCATTTTGAGATAGGCGTTGACGGAGATATAATTAAAGTCCCGGTGAATGATGATTGGGCTTTGATTGTTGAAGCAGGTGTTCCGCATAAGATTGTGCCTGCTATAATGAGCAGTGTCGGCGGTTATTACAAAAGATATTTAACCGCCATTGTATATGCGTATCCAGGATGGGAAAGCGAGTATGAATATAGAATCGGTGAATCTAAGGTCAGATATGACGGCCCCGCCGAATAAAAAAGTGAGCCCCCGTGTTAAAACTCGGGGGCTTTTTTCTATATTGCTTCGGAATTTTAAAAATGGTAAATTTAAAAGTATAAAACATGTAGCATATAATATTGAAGATGTAAAATAAACTTTATATTTTTAATATTTTTGTGATATTCATATATGTCAGAAGAAAAATCTGTCAAAAAAGAAGCCGAAAGTTCTAAGATGGATTTTCGCGAGAGCGTTTTGTGGAGAATCTTCAGGATTATGGCTGAGTTTGTGGATGGGTTTCAATTTTTGGCGGATCTTAAAAAAACCGTAACATTTTTTGGATCATCCAGATTC
>Ga0209000_1001477_pt1 | contig 14796 bp, 15 predicted proteins | sample RifGroD2_FD_183998 | JGI IMG/M metagenome (GOLD analysis project Ga0209000, IMG submission 183998) | Groundwater microbial communities from Rifle, Colorado, USA - Groundwater D2 (SPAdes) (version 2) | ecosystem: Environmental > Aquatic > Deep subsurface > Groundwater | place: Rifle, Colorado...
TGTTAACTTCTTATATTTTACCATGCTACTAATTTAAAAAAATTTAGTTAGCAAAGCTAAAACATACATTACCACCGTCAAAGACGGTGGTTTTTTAGATTCTAATAAAAAAAATGAACCTTCCAAATAACTAAAGCATTATGAAAAACATTTTTATATTTCTATTATTTGTTACTTTAATTAGTTGCAAACAAACAACGAAAACTGATTTAAATAGTTTTAGAGTTAATGGTAGACCCTCTTCAATTCATTATACAGTCTACGATGGAGGTTTAAAATTTGGAGAAATTCAAAAAATTGAAGTTAATTCTTTTAGACAACCAGTTTTTGAACAACCTGCTGATGAATATTTTGAAAGCAACGAACCTGAGTTTACATTCTTTAACTTATTTTATCATTATGTTTTCAATTTTAACGCTGATGGTAATTTTAAATCTATTTACTTACTTGCTTATAACAAATCATCAGGTTCTTATTTACCCTCGAAAGAAGGTATGGATACTTTATACTTTTCTCAATTTAAATATCCACGCAAGAATGAAATAATTATGACATTAACAGAAAGAACTCCAATATTTGCATTTAATTGGTCACCTAATAAAGATGGAGACACAGTAAATGTAAGACATGACTTTCTTTTAGATAACAGAGATGTTGATTCATCTGTTTTTAAAAATTATTTAAGAAATACACATGTCTACAATTTCACCAAATGTAAATATGAAGACAATAAAACAATTGTTACTCAATTTAATTCTGACAAATCTATAAGTGAAGTAATAAAGACTATAATAGATGGCAATAAAGAAACTATGTGTGTATATAATGGTTACGGTACACTAATTCAAGAAAGAATAAAGATTGAACAAAGTAAAAACTTGAAAGTAACTATTGATAAGAGGTTTAGCAATGAACAATTAGATTATTCAAAAATAGATAGTTCTTTTTATGACAATGAAAACATAATAAAGAAAATAGTTCTATTGGAAGAAAAGAGAACATCAACTCCATACAAATCAAGGATTGAGAATAATTATGAATACAAATTTGACAAACAGAATAATTGGATAGAGAAAATTAGAAAATTTAAAGAAGTAAAAATGGTTAGATATAATGAATACTCGCATGAGGGTGTTCATATAATTGAGAGAAAAATTAAATACTATAATTAAAAAACGCACTACAACAGCTGCTAAAATCCATTGGGGCAGACGGTTAGATAAGTTATATTTTAGTATATTGCAATTATTTTTAACGTGGGACAGAGACGCTGCTTCGAACTCCCCAACGTTTTTTAGCAGCAAACGTTAGCACCCATACAAAAAAACGACAACGAATGAGAACATTAATAATTTTGACAACATCACTTTTGATTTTTGGCTGTTCAAATAGAGAAACCTCTAGCAGACTAAAAAATGACAGTTTGCAAGCAACCAATGAAGAAACCCTTCAAAAAAATATTGACATACTGAATGAAAACATTCAATACATTGGATTTATTGACAAATTCTATTTTTCAAACGAGAATGAAGTTTATATTGAACTTTATTTTCTGAAAAACGATATAAATGCTGATGAATATGACAAAATTGTAAAGCTTACTGACTCTTTAATCTATGAAGACGATGAAAATAGCAGACGCAGATTTCCAGAAAGTTTAGCAACAAAATATTTTGACTTAAGAGGCCTTTCAAAGCTTAAAATCTATGACAACAGCAATGAATTTGTTTCTAATGCTGACTTTGTTCGTGTAGAGTATTTAAATCAGAATATATCACCTGTTTTTATTGCTGTGTACAAGACTGAGAAACAAATCAAAGCTGACAATTGCTATGGAATTAGTAATTTTAGTGGAACATTTGAGACAACGAAATATTCAATTACAAGTGATACCTCTTTGACACAAAATATTCTGACAAAAATTGACGAGAAAAGACCTTACTACGGACTTGAAAACAATGGAACTCACTTGTACTTTTCGAATAGCGATACAGTTCTATCTGTAATAAACTCTGAGAATTTTGCTTACATAGTTTTGACAACAAACAATGATTTTAAGGTTCTATACAAAAGTTCTGACTTTGAAAATGTTTCAGACGTAAAGATTATTTCAATGACTAATAATAAGTTTCCATATATTTTAACAAGAAACGTTAAACCAGAAACTGATGTAATGTGGGATAACTTATTTTATTACGATGGGAAAAATTATAAAACAACGAAAAGACAACGAATTGAATAGTACGGGTGCTAACACGCGGTATAAAAAATTGCCGGTTCAGCAGGTTATTCAAGGGTTGTAGCCCGCTTCAACTTTTGTGTAACTGGATAGTGAATCGCCCGCAATCGGCAACTTTTCATACCGCAAACCGTTACAAACAAGGCGCTTATTTTTTTAGAAGGCATGAAAATCTTGTTTCGTTGTGACAGTTTTTTAACGAAAGAAAAAAATGAAAATTCTTTCACTTTGAAAGTGAATTTAATAAAAACAAATTGGATTGGGTTTGTGGTTTTGATAGAAAAACAAATTTGTTTGCCGACGCGCTATGCAGCCTTCGGCTGCATATGTTTTTAAAAAATATTTAGTAAATCAGAGTAATTAAATTTAAAAAATAAAATTAATGGACACACTTGAAAATATTATTGGTTTTGATAATTATAAAATTAATGTATTACTAACCAGAAACAAGGAAGAACTTGAATGTTTAGGGTTTTTAAATGAAAATGGATTTTTTATTAAACCATTCGATAGAAATTTTAAATTTATAAAGATTAGATTTAATGAAGATTCTTTTTATAATGATATTTTTCTTACCGATTGTAAAATAAAAAATTCCAATTCAATTCTCGGTTTTATTAATAGAATTTTTGTTTTTTTTAACAATGCCAAAATTCTAAATAGTGACCTTGACAATAAATTTGAAGTTAATTTTCATCTTAAAAACAAAGATTATGATTTAGGTTTAAACTATCGTGATAATTATATTTTTGAAATTAGAATCAGTATGAACGAAAATAGATGATTTCATAGAATTAGTTTTAAATGAAACAATTGAAGAGTTAAAAACACGTTATAAAATAATTAATTAAAAAATATTTTAACGTTTGAAACATAAAAAATAGTAATATGAAAGACCTAAAATTTGCAGTATTAATTTCGATTGTAATTTTAATTTTATTTGGATGCAAAAGTCAGAAAAATGATGATAGTGATGCATATGAAATGAAATTAAAAGGTAAAGTCAAGTCAATATATTATTCAATTTATGAAGCAAGAAAAAGTAATGGTTTAATCTTAAAAGGTAGTAAATGTTCTGATTGTGCTAATGATAACTTTTTACTTTTTAATAAAAACGGAAATATTGAAGAAAATATAACTTACTATGATAATGGAGAATTATCTAAAATCATTTATGCATATAATAATAAAGGAGAAATAATACTTGAAGTTGAATATGATTTAGATGGCGTTTTGAAAAACAAATATATCTATGAATATGATAAAAAAGGCAACAAAACTAAGACAGAAAGTTATTCTAATGAGAAAATAGATTATCAAACTATTTTTGAATATGATGATAATAATAAATTAATTGTTAGTTACCATTATGATCTGGATAAATGGATTGGGGTTAATTTAGAAAACTTCCTCGATTCAAAAACCACCTACAAATATGATATAAATGGTAATTTAATAGAGCAGTCAACTTATAGTAGATCAGGGAGTTTAGAAAAAAGATTATCCAAGAAATATGACAAAAATATTGTAGTAGTTGTTCATACCCTCACAATAGGTAATTATCTAAAAGATATTAGAAGTGATTACAAATATGATGAGTTCGGAAATGAAATTGAATCAATAACATATAATGATGATGGCACAGAGAAAGTTAAAACAGTTTCATATTATGATAACAATAATAATAAAATAAAAAAGATATATCAATCTTATATTCAAGACTTTGTAGATTCTACATTCTATTCCTATGAGTATGATGTAAATAATTGGATTAAAAAAATTACATACAATAGTTCTAAAGAACCAGTATATATTGATGAAAGAGAAATTGTTTATTGGTAAGTTACAGGAAATTCTTTCGAAAATGATTAATATAATAATTTATCTATAACTAATGAGAAGAAATGGTTGGAATAAAAGATTTATAAATAAATATTAATTTGATATTAATCAGAGATAGAAAAATAGAATCAAATTATGCCATATAATTTCCCAAAGATAAGTGAATATGTGGGCTTAGGTTCAGCTAAAATTAATAGCGCTTTAAGAGAATCTAAAAACTTAGATATAGTTCAAAGAGATATTGATTTATTGAAAATTGAATTACAGCAACTTGAACCACTAAATAACAAAATTGTCTACAGAGATGACCATATCACAGAATGGAATGAATATTCAATTTTTTTCAATTATCTAAAAGGAAAAATTTTAAAACGACCAGAATTTTTATCAGTATTTCAAAATAAACCAAAAAAAAACACTCCTTATCAATTGATAATAAAAACAGCAAAAGAAAGCAGATGTATGAATATAATTCCTGCTTTAATGCAATCTCCTTATCATGCAGATAATTTAAAAGCTAAATTTGAAAATGAAGGTATTTTTTTACCTGACACGAATTTTAAAATTATAGACGTAAATGACAAAAAGGAATTTATATTTTTAGAAGAAACTCAATGTGATAGCTTGTTTACTTATAACAGGAATGTGATGATTAATCATCATTGTTTAAAAAGTATAATTAAAGAAAGAGATTTCCCAGAATCTGCATCTGAAAAAGGATTGATATAATAAAATAACTTTCCTAAAACTGTACATCAAATTGTATGAAGGCTTCAGTGGTTGTTGACAATTTATTACTATTTTTAACGTTATATCGATGGACAAAATGCAGGGAGAAACCCTTCAAAAAACGTAATCAAAGTCCTTTATAATTATGAAAAATCTATTTTAATTCTTATTTAAAAACAAATGTTTCATTACAATTTGGTGCAAAAAAGTTTTTTTTTAGTCGGCATAATATTTTTCGTATATAATATTCCTGCAATAAGTCAGAATCTTTTAGATTGGGAAAAAAAGGATATTATTAAATATATTGATCGTTCATATTCTTCTGGTAAAAAAAATAAAATAAATTATATAAAATACACAAATACTGGAAGTGATTTTACAGAAACATACTTTTTTAACAAAGAAAACAATTGTGTAAAATACTCTGTTTCAGATAATATAAAAAACCTTGACTTCTACCGTAATAAATTGAATGAAGATTATTATAAAATCTCAGATAACATATGGAAATATAGTGCAAAAGAGTTTATATCTATTGCTTATTTATTTTATAATAAAAACAATTTAACAATTGATCATATTCTTAAAAAACCAGATAATATTAAATATTTTTATAATTCTGATTATATGCAAAATTATTTGCATTGCCATAAAGATTTTGTAATTCAGGAAATAGGTGAACCAAGAAGTATCTTGGTTTCAGAACTAGATTCTGCTTCCTATATTTCTTATAATAAGGATTCTATTAAATACTTATATTATTTTAATGAAGATAATACTTGTAAATCCTATAACATTCTGGAGAAATATGAAAACTATAATTCTAGAGTAAAAAACTTAAATTCTTCATTTATCTCAATAAATGACAGTTTATGGTTAGTGGATACTTATGTTATTCGCATAATTATGTTGAAAGATTCTTTTCTTATTGATATACAAATTGATAGCGACTTTGATTTATTTAAGTAATAAAAGATCTAATTCTGTTTGTTAAAATATTTTTTTTGCCCATTGGGCAATTTAGGTTTCCGACGCAAAACAAATTTGTTTTGGTTTTCATGGAAAGGTTTGTCACAACTTGATAGGAATGGTGATTCTTTGCGCCCAGTTTGTAACAGCGGCTCTAAAAAAATGCGGGGTGAAGTGGTTTTCGAACATTTTTACTATATTTAAACTTTATTAGCGGTGGATAGTGAAACAGGGCAAAAACCCGCACTTTTCTAAGCCGCGACCGTTGGCACCAATAGTAAGAAACGAACAGTTAACAATTAACATATGGATTACAAAACAGTTTTTGAAATAACGAACAAAGGATTTGAAATGATTACACTAATGCCTTTGTTATTTGTAGTAATTGGTGTTGGAATTTCTTGGTTTAACATTAAATACAACAAAAGTACTTCACCCAAAAGAATGTTTACAATCGTCTTTGGATTTATTTTTAGTGGATTTGCTTTGATAATGTTATTATTGACAGTTCCGAGTGGAATTGCAGACCGAAACAAAACAAGAGAGATTTTTGAAAAAAAGGAATTTCAAGTTGTTGAAGGTAAAATAGAAAATTTCCATCCTATGCCTCATAGTGGTCACGATGTTGAAAGTTTTGATATTAACGGAATACATTTTGAATACTCAGACTATATTCTACAATATGGATTTAATAATACAGCATCTCATGGTGGCCCTCTAACCCAAAATGGACAAGAAGTTCGATTATCATATATTACAATAGACGGAGAAAATAGGATTTTAAAAATTGAATTAAAACAATAGATTATGCCAGCAATTTTCAATCATTTTTGGATAATGTTAATAGTTGTAACAGTTGCAAATGGGCTGATATGGAAATCAAGGTCAAAGAAGTATATTGCCGAGAATCCTGAATTACAGGAAGGTTACGACAGTCTGATTAAAGGGTGGTTTATATACGGGAATATTCCATGGATTATTATGGGAATTGGAATGTTGACAGGAATGACCAAAAATATGTTTGAATTTTTCAATCCACGTCAAATGAATCCAATTGTGATTGTTTTCTTTATTGCCATAATAATAGAATGGATTTTAAGTGTTTATTGGATTTTCTTTAATGGAGGAGCGGAAAAGTTAGTAAAGCATCCTGGAATGTTTACACAAACCGAGAAAGGGAATGAAAAGTTTGAGACAATGAAAATTAAACTTCTTTGTGTAGCAGGAATCATTGGGGGAATTATTGGTATAGTAATGATGTGGAAAATGAATATGCCGATTGACACATTTGGACAATAAACTACTGGTGCCAACACGCGGTATAGCCAATAAGGGTTTCAGAGGTATGCGATGCTCATCACCCGCATCAATCTTTCGTCTCGGTTGATAGAAACGTCGCTCCGCAATCCCTTACTGGCCATACCGCCAACGTTGTAGGCAAGTTTAAAGAGACATCGTAACAAATAACTAAACTCTAAAAATCATAATATGGGAAAATGTAAATACTGTGGACAAAAAACTGGATTTCTGAGCAGTAAACATAAAGATTGCGAGTCTAAATACAAATTTGGTAAAGTCGAGATAATTCGATTGATTCAAAATGCAATTGTCGAGACAAATGATTTTCAAAAACTTACGATTGATATTGATAAAATTGCTTTAGACAGTTATATAAAAAATGATGAATTCAATACACTCTATACCTCAGGTTTTGATAATGCTGTTGAGAAATTCCTTGAGGATGGAATTTTATCAGTTGATGAAGAAGAAAAGGTTGGAGACTTTAGAGAGCAACTAAACTTGACACAAGATACGCTTGATATGAACGGTTCACTTCAAAAAGTTGTAAAGGCTTCTGTCCTTAGAGATTTAACTGAAGGTAATATTCCAGAGCCTAAAATAAACATTCAAGGTCATATACCTTTTAACTTCCAAAAAACGGAAAAACTGATTTGGATTTTTCAAGATGTTGAGTTTTATGAACAAAGGACTCGTACTCAATACCAAGGGGGATATTCAGGCGTAGGCATTCGAGTAGCAAAAGGAGTTTATTACAGAACTGGTAGTTTTAAAGGCAATCCCGTTAAAATTGACGAAATGAAATATATTGATACTGGTATATTTGGATTAACGAATAAGCATGTATATTTTGCTTCTTCGAATAAAAATTTCAGGGTTCAATTAGAAAAAATAATAACAATGGACCCGTATCAGGATGGAATTGGATTACAGAAAGATGGAGCAACAGCAAAACCTCAAATATTTAAAAATATTGATGGATGGTTTACATACAATGCAATATCAAACCTTACATGAAAACAAAATAAGAGAATCGTGAAAATTAATATGAAAAATATGCTATGAGAAAATTAATAATATTAGGATTCATTATTTTAGGACATGTTGTCAATGCACAAATAATGTCAGGGCTTGCTGAATCAAAAAATCTGTTTTTTATCGAGGCAGAACCCTCTGTATTTGGGATAGATATTGATAACTTCTTTATTGACCAAAGCGTATGGTACTGTGAATTTTATATTGTTAAAAAAACTGATACACTTAGACACACAATTGCCATAAATCCTATTGCCGATACATTACAAACAAGAGTCTTAACAAATAATATTAACTCATTGATTGAACAAAAGGGAGAGATAATCATAAAAGGAATAAATAAAATACCAGAATATGAAGGGATGTTGAAATTTGACCATATAGTAAATATTGAAGATGTCAAATCTTATTCCTATTATTCAAAGCACTCTAATAATTACCCAAAATCTTTTTTAGCATTCTCAACTAAATATAAAGGCGACCTTGATGTCGATGACTATAATTGTAGCTTTATTGTAAAAACTAAACAAAACGATATTTCAGGTAGTTTTAAAATTCCCAAAACAAAACCTGAAAAGTTTGATTCATCTTCTAACTGGTTTGACCATAGCACAGGAACAGGTTATTACAATGGACATAAACTTTATGAAGGTTCAAGAGGTGGAATATATTACATAAGCAATGGAAATAAAATATATGTGACATCCGAATTTAGATAAGATTTTAAAATGAACTTAAAAATAAAACCAGCCTACAACACACAATATAAAACAGTTGGGGTTCAGTGGTTTGCGGGCGTTTGGTTCTCGCTTCAACATTTTTGTCGGTGGACAAGGATGCAGCCCGAAAACCCAACCGTTTCATATTGTCAACCGTTGGAGGTAATGCAGAAAAAACCCGACTTTAAAACTTTAAAATATGATAGCAAGAATTTGGCATGGATGGACAACTCTCGAAAATGCAAGTGTTTATGAGAATTTGCTTAGAACTGAAGTGTTTCCTTCAATAGAGGGTAAAAATGTAAAAGGATATAAAAAGATTAGCCTCCTTAAAAGGATACATAAAGACGAAGTTGAGTTTATCACCATTATGCTCTTTGATAATATTCAATCAGTCAAGGAATTTGCTGGAGAAGATTATGAAAAATCATATGTGCCAGCTAAAGCCAGGGCAATTCTTTCAAGGCATGATGAAAAGGTTCAGCATTATGAAATTATTAATGAAATAAACTACAATTTATAATTGCACTACCTCCAACAGCGTGTATAATCAATTGCTTGGCATCAAGTTGCGGTCAGTATCACTTTGGGTTGCGCCGGTGTATCTCGATACAGAATCACTTTGACAACGCAACTGCTCATACACGCGAACGTTAGGGCACATAATATAAAAAGACCCCGACAGCCATTAAATAAATGAATATGAGAAAAATAATATTAGGACTTTTACTTTTAATTACGATTACTGGATTTAGCCAAACGAATCAAATTCAAGTACTGAGCAATGAGAAAAAAATAGGCAAATGCCTTGTTGATAGCTTTGATATTAAAGGTTTTGAATACGTATTTCCTGAAAGAATTCATGAAACGTTTATTGATACAACAACTGGATTTTTAACTGTTCAATTGCGTGGACTAAGAAAAGAAAAATGGCTTAGCAATACTGGAAATATTATCCAATATGACATTAAAAATCAAAAGGTATTATGGAGTAAAAAGATTGCTTACCAATCGAGCAATTTACAGCAATTCAGTAAAATAATGATTTATACCGTTGCCAATAAGAGTTATTGTCTTGATATTAATACAGGAAATGAACTTTGGGAAGTTAAAAACAACATATACTTTGTTGATCCAATTGATAATATTGGCATCGGATATAAATTCAAAAGCTCGACTGGATATTCGAATGAACTTGAAGGAATTGATTTAAAAAATGGTAATGTAGTTTGGAAAAGAGATTTAAATAGAGAATATGGTTGGAATGATGTCTTTTACACAAATGATTCAACGATGATTGTGGTTGCTGCTGGATTACATGCAATAAATATCAAAACAGGAAAAGGCTGGGATTATAATACGATTACAGGTAAAAAAGATTATACAGGAACGGCTGCTGCAAATGCGGTTGGGGTTGGCTTAGGTTTGCTTACAGGCACATTCGTTATGTCTACAGGGCATGATTTAGTGAGAGATTTGGTATCTAACACGATAACAGACAGTTCAAATATATATTTTGCTTCAAAAGAACAACTTGTAAAAATTGACAAACAATCAGGCGCAACAGTATGGAAGTATCCATTTTCAAATGACTTAGCAAGTAAATCTTCTATCTTCATGAATGACAGTGTAATATTTATGATTAATAAAGGAATGGCATTCATGGGTTACAGACAATTAGATTTTGGTAAGCCATTCTTTGCTGCATTTGACAGACAGTCGGGCAAACAGAAATTCTTATCATTAATAAATGTAAAGAATGACCCTATTCTAAGTTATCAGATACAAAACAGAGAAATCTTTTTAGTATTTAAAAATAGAATTGCAAAGTATTCAATGGAAACGGGGTATTTGATTGCTGAAAAAGACTTTCCGAAAGACAATGTTGGAGAACTAAAGTATTTTGTAGGGAATCAAGTATTTATCACAAATCAAGATGGAGATTTAATGAGTCTTCCACAATCTGATTCCACCAAAGTATTTGTTTTTACAAGTCAAGGTAAAACATTATCCATTAACAGCGAATTAAATATTTCAAAAACAATAGAATACGCTGATTTAAGTATTTATTTTCTGAGAACAAAGGATTTTAAGTTTATTGCAAAAGATAAAAAGACTCTGGTTATTAATAATACAGGACAAAGAATTACTGAAATTGATGTGACTTCAAATGCTTTTATGATTGGAAATACTTTATATGACACTCAAGACAAGAGTTTTATAGCGATAGATTTGAGTAATATGATTAATAATGAATAAATTACGTGCCCTAACACGCGGTCATAAAACATGCCGGTTTCAGTGGGTATTCGAGCAGTTCGTCCCGCCTCGCAGGTTTGTAACGGGGGATACAGACGTAGCACCGCAATCCGGCACGTTTCATACCGCAAACCGTTAGCCGTCAGTGTAAGAAGGCCGTGCAACATTGAAAGTTGACATAAAAAATCTAAATTTGCGACTTAAAATAAAGGATTAAAATAAAATGAAAAACTGGACACTAGAAGACAACGTGAATGATTGGGTAAAAGCAGAATTTGCAAGAATAAAACAAACCAATTATACTGTTGAATCATCAATGTCTCCTTTTCTTAAAGAAGCAATACAAAAAGGGGTGGTATTGAAACGTCTTTCACTAGAAGAATCGGGAGAAAAAGAAAAAGGCAAATCTTGGAAACCCGATTTTGAATTAGAAACTTATAATATTCCAGTATTAATTGAAAACAAATTAGGAATCAGTAAATTATCAGCAACCAATGGCGACAAAATTAAAAACGATATAAAATCTGTTCAAAATTTTGCCGTAAATGGTGCAATTCATTATGCACAATGTGCCATAATGAGTAAAAAATATACCGAAGTTATTGCTATAGGAATTTCAGGAGATAATGCAACAAACGTAAAAACTCAAATTTATTATGTTTTTGGTGCAACTGACGAAACCTATAAATTAGTAGAATCTTACACTACATTAGATTTTTTGGAATCCAAAAAATCATTTGAAGAATTTTACAAAGTAGCAACACTAACAGAAGACGAAAAACATAAAATATTAATTGATTCGCAAGCCAAATTACAAGAATATGCGAAAAAATTAAATAAGTTAATGCACAACCACGCAATAACAGCACCTCAAAGGGTTTTATATGTTTCGGGTATGCTTTTGGCTATGCAAGACCTTGCAGACATTAAGAAAGGTTTAGTTCCAGACGATTTGAAAGGAATAAATCTTGATAATCAAAGAGATGGCGACACCATAGTAAACCAAATTGAAAATTATCTTACTTTAAAAGAAATACCTCAAGATAAAAAAAATCTAATGATGGCATCTTTTAGGGAAATCAACAAAGATGCTGACCGAGATAAAAAAATAGAATTAGACACCATTATTGGTAAATTATTACCTGATACAGCAAGTGTAAATAAACAAATTTTTACTTACATCTACGAGAACATATTTTTATCTATTGACTCAATGAGTGGGCACTTAGATATTATGGGAGAAATGTATTCGGAGTTTTTAAAATATGCCCTTGGTGATGGTAAAGAAATTGGTATTGTTTTAACACCGCCTTACGTTACCAAAATGATGACCCAAATTTTAGAAGTTGACGAAAACTCAAAAGTAATGGATTTGGCAACTGGTTCGGCAGGTTTCTTAATTTCTTCTATGCAATTAATGATAGAATATGCAGAAGAGAAATTTGGCAAAAAAACAAAAAAAGCATTAGAAAAAATTGAACATATAAAAAAACATCAATTACTCGGTGTAGAGTTAGACGCACAAATGTTTACATTGGCTTCTACAAATATGATTTTGCGTGGCGATGGTTCAAGTAATATTCGTAAAGGTTCATCTTTTAAAGAACCTGCCGACCTTTACAAAACATTCAATGCCGATAAATTATTACTTAATCCGCCTTTTAGTTACAAAGAAAACGGAATGCCGTTTATTTTATTCGGCCTTAAAAATATGCAAATTGGCGGCAAAGCCGCAATTATAATTCAAGATTCTGCGGGTAATGGTAGAGGTGTTGAAAGTTGCACCGCTATTTTAGCTCAAAACCAATTAATTGCTAGTATTAAAATGCCTGTTGATTTGTTTCAACCAATGGCAGGCGTTCAAACTTCTATTTATGTAATTGAGCATACAGGCAAAAGCCACGATTACAAAAAACAAGTGAAGTTTATTGATTTCAGAAACGATGGTTACAAACGTACTAAACGTGGCATTATAGAAGTAGATAACCCAGTACAGCGATACAACGACATTATCGAGGTATATAAAAATGGTACAACTGCAAACGTTTCAGATAAATTATGGAATTTGAAACAGCAAGTGGTAATGAGTGTGATAACCGACAAAGGAAACGATTGGAATTATGACCAATATCAAAAAATAGATACAAAACCCACGCTACAAGATTTCAAAAAAACCGTTGGCGATTATCTCGCTTGGGAAGTTTCAAACCTACTTAAACAACAAAGCAAGGACGAAAGCCTGGGAAAGTAGATACCCTACTCAACGAAAAATTGCAAAAAGTTGAGTGGGGTGAATTTAGGATTGAAGATGTTTTAGAATGGCAACCACAAAAAGAGATTGACCCTTTAAAACTTGAAGAATTAAAAGATGAAACAGAGTTGTTTTATCCGTTTTACGGACAAGCAACTACTAACAATGGAATAATTTCATACAATCAACTCACAAAAACAGTTTTAAATAATACAGTAGGCAAACCAACAATTTTAATACATTCTAACAATCAAAACATTATATATTTAGAAACACCTTTTTATTTAAAAGACGGACACGGTGCGACAAGCGTTTTACAATCCGAAAAATTAAATAAAACCAATCAAATGTTTATAATTGGTGCTATTGAAAGAGTAATTAAAGCAAAATATTCTTACAACAATAAAGCAACTAAAATAGAATTAAAAAATTCAATAATTAACTTACCTATTAAAAACGGAAATATAGATTATGAATTTATGGAAAGTTTTATTACTGAGATTGAGGAAAGAAGAATAAAAGAAATGGAAGCAGAGCGTTTGCAAGAACTTCAATGTTACTTAAAAGTTACTGAACTAAATGATTACAACTTAACTAATGAAGAACAAAAAGTTTTAGACGATTTTAAAAACGAATTAATTTCATTTTCCGAATTTAGTTTCAAAAATATTTTTAATAAAATCCTTCAAGGTAGAAGACTAAAAAAAGAAGACCAAATTACAGGAGATATTCCATTTGTGATGGCAGGGACAACAAATACTGGAATAGCAAAATATATTTCAAATCCAGTGGCGAAATTCCCTAAAAATTCAGTTACAATAGACATTTTTGGTAATACTTTCTATCGAAAATATGATTTTGGTGCAGGTGATGACACAGGTGTATATTGGGATAATGAAAAAAACTATTCTGAAAAAACAATGTTATATTTAACTTCGTCAATGAGTAAATTAGTTCAAGGAAAGTTTGATTTTGGAAATAAATTAAGAAGTTCTCAAAGTGTAGATTTCAAAGTTCAACTTCCCATCCACAACAACAAACCAAATTATAAACTAATGGAAACCTTTATAACCGCCATACAAAAATTATTAATAAAAGATGTAGTTATGTATGCAGACAAAAAGATAGAAGCGACCAAAAGCGTAATTCAGAATTGAAAAATATGACAAACAAGACAAAAGAATTGAAAACGAAAACACCGAACGGCTAACAACGTGTATAAAACATTTGGCAGTCAGTGGTTTATCGAGCGGTACAGCTCGTATCAAAAGTAGTTGTAACTTGATAGGAAATCGCTTCGAAATGCCAAACGTTTCATACACGCAACCGTTGTGGGCAAGTTTGACAGATTCGAATGACCTAAAACAAATAACTCGAAACCTTGATAAAGACTCTTAAACTATAAATTATGAAAAGAATAGGCTTAATATTTCTATCGCTTTTGTTTTCAACAA
>Ga0209000_1001481_pt1 | contig 14785 bp, 12 predicted proteins | sample RifGroD2_FD_183998 | JGI IMG/M metagenome (GOLD analysis project Ga0209000, IMG submission 183998) | Groundwater microbial communities from Rifle, Colorado, USA - Groundwater D2 (SPAdes) (version 2) | ecosystem: Environmental > Aquatic > Deep subsurface > Groundwater | place: Rifle, Colorado...
AATATACGTTTATTCTTTGAACACAATCTGTTCATCAACCACAGTCATCAGACAATGCTCAGTCAGAAATTGTTCAACCGGCATGTCAAAAAGATTATGTTTAAAGATTGATAAATCTGCAATAAACCCAGGTTTCAACAAACCTCTGTTTTCCTTCATCGTGGAATAGTTCGCTCCAAGCGTATACAATCCGATTGCTTCAAATCTAGACAGTTTTTCAGATGCGCCGTAGATTTGATGATTATGATCTGACTTTCTTTCAACAGCAGCAAAGATGCCGAGTAAAGGATTGGGTATCTCTACCGGTGCATCGCTGCTTCCCGCCAAATTGATTTTTTGATTGAGCAAGGTCTTCCAAGGGAAAACCAATTCAGGTGCTTTTGACATGAAGTCAAGCGCCCATGGCAGATCACTGGATAGAAATTGCGGCTGGATATCTAGAGATACCGGCATATCTTTAAGTTCATTCAATGTTTCATGATCCATATATGGCGTATGGATCAAGCGGTCATGAAGTCCTTGATGGGGTGGATATTGTTTAAGCAAGCGGATAACTTCAGCAAGACCTTGGTCTCCGATGACATGGATTGCCAATGCCAATCGATTCTTTCTTGCAAGCTTCAGTATTTGAATCAGCTCATCATCGGATTGAATCTTGAGCCCGAAATTACTTGAATCTTGATAAGGATTTTTAAGGAGGGCTGTCTTTGATGATAGGGTGCCATCATAGAAAACTTTAATTGCACCAAGCTGCAAATACTTGTTTTGGTCAAGATACGGAAGGTTGGACTTGATGTAGTCATCCATGACCATGTGATGTACCAAAAGATTGGTTCTGAAGGGATACTTATCTAAGACATTGAAGAAAACTTGAAGTGTATCTTTAAATCCATTGAAATAAAAGAGATCATCGCTGTGACCGCCTGTGATACCATAGGCGTAAAGGCTTGAAATCGCCTCTTTAAGCAATTCTTCTAGCTTGCTGTTGGAATGTCCGGGAAAGGTTTCCATGACATGAACCGCTTCTTTTTCAGTCAATACTCCGTTTGAATTCAGGATTCCAGAAATGGATAAAGCCATTGAATTCACTGTTAAACTGTGGTAATCGAAGTGTCTTAAATAGATGGGACAATCCGTTGAAATTGAATCTAAATCTGATGATTTTATTCCGCAAGCATGATATCCTTCGATGAATAATGGTTCTCCCTGAAATGACTTTTTAACGAATTCAAGTACTTCTGTTCTTCCCTTCAATAAAGAGATATTCGGTCTGGATAACTTTTGACCGTAGCCTAAAAGGTGAAGATGCGCATCTACAAATCCGGGATAGACATGGGCACCCTTCAAATCAACTGTTCGATCATAGGCTGTTGATATTGGCATATCATCAAAACCGATGATCACCCCTTTGTCGGTCACCATTTGATGCTTGATGCTGGATTCAGTTTCCATCGTATGGAATATTCCATTTTTCCAAAGAATCATAGACACCTCTCATTAAAAAACTCCTACCATGATTTTATCACGAAAGGAGTTATATGGTCATGCAAGCACTTTATGAATGTCTTCGATCGAAAAGCCCTTCTGATAAAGTTTCTGTGTTAAAAAATATTTCAGTTCATGCGCTTCCATTTTTTCCTGATACTTTTTCAAGAGCTTCTGATATTCCTTTTGAATCAATAGAAGCTCATCCGTTTGAAAAAGATGCAAGTTATTCTTGATATTTCGATCAATCGCATCCATGCTGAATCCTTTGGAAATGAAATAGGATTTTGTGGATTGGATGGCTTGTTTTTTTGATTTGTTATGGATGGATTTCAGCTTTTTCCCAACTAAATCCGCTAAAATTTCATCTTCGCGGTAGTTCGCGATAAACCCTGAAATGATGGCTTGCGAAACGCCTTTTTCTCTGAGCTTGTTTTGAATCATATCCGGTCCTTCAGTACGCTCTTTAAGGCTGAAATAGGTTTTTGCATAGCTGTAGTCATCTAGATACTTGCGTTGCTCGAAAAGGCTTATAAGCTGATGAACCATCGCTATTTTCGCACCCTTTGACAAAAGATAGTCAGAGAGTTCTTTTTTGGTCATCATTTTTTTCAGTTTTTCGATCCCGATTCGAAAGTAATACGCATATTCATTATCTTGAATCAAAGCATGATAGGCACTTGTTTCCAGTTCCAGACCTGCTTTCAAATGATGTTTGAAATAGACCTCGGGTTCAACTGAAATTATCTCTTCATCGATGTAGACTTGATATATTTTAGGTTTCTTGGTGACTTCTTTTATGGTTTTCATGGTTTACGCGTTATTTAAAATCTCTAAAAGGCGCTGGAGCTGTACATCATAGTTGATATCAGCTACATAGTCCATATAAAGATCATGGATGGATCTAGCTGTTTCAATTGTTATGACTCCTGATACAGCCAATCCATTTTCCAACTGATAGCGCTCAACCGCACTTTCTGTAGCAACATCGAAGTAACCATCTGTTCTTAATAGTTCCAAGCCTGAAAAATCAAAATGAATGTTCAAGAATGCTTGATAGCTGTTTAAGTAAGTGGATACTGTATTCAAAGACATTTGACCGTTATAAACGGGCATATCGATAGCTTTAATGCCTTCTTGAGCAATGAGATTAACTTCAAGAGGGGTTGTTGAAACATTTAGGTTGTCGCCATAAAACCATTGTCCTTCTGTATAAATCAGGGAATAGCGAATGCCATCGATATCTTGAAGCCTGATTTGATTCTGATAAACACCCTTTCCATAGGTGGGAGCTCCATAAAGCTCATATCCGCCATACGTCTTGAGCGCAGCAGCCAATACTTCCGCAGCTGATGCAGAATGTTCATTCACAAGAACTGCAATGTTATATTCTTTCGGTTGTGCAAGACTTCCATAGAAGTTTTGAACCTTTTCTGTTTTGGGTATCATGGTGAACAGCGTGGTTTCTACGCTTTTCGTCAATAATTGTTGCGCGATCCCTGGAATCATGCCTTCTGAAGACTGATTGTGAAGCGCAGTGAGCGCTCCGCCTGGATTGTCTCTCATATCGATGATCAATGTTTTATTCTCACTATCAATCAGTAAAGACTCTGATTCTAAATAGTTAAGTGCATCCTGAAAGACCTTAGCAGTTCCAACGGTTGTATCTGGAACATATCTGGAAAACCGATTGATTTTTATATAACTTAAGTTTTCGTTCCCTATTCCAAGATCAAGAGCATATGCTGTAGGCGTAGGTATTTCTTGGTACGTGATAATGACATACTTGACTTCTAAATCAGGGTCTTTCACAATCAGTGTTTTCACATCATCCAAATTGCCTGATAAATAGGATAAAATTTCATCCTCATCGTCCAACTCATCGAACATGATATCCGAATCATCTATGCTGATTCCGATGATCATATCATTCGGGTAAATCAAACCGACTGCAGCGCCTTCGGGATAGACATAGTTCACACGGAGACCTAATTCTTCCGTTGTGAAGCTGATGCCGATGCCGATGAAGATTTCATCGTCTGTCGGAGTTACATTGAGGGGAGTTGCTACCAATCTGGTATAAGGATCGTTATTTGAGGCTGCATAGCTGTTGATTGATGCCTCCATGGCATCAATGAATGCTTTTTGGATTTCATCATCTTCTATGTCGTAATAGTAATAGTTTTGAAAGCTTTCCGTGATGAACTCAAAGGTATCATCTCCTGAACCTACTGGAAGAGATGGCAAGATTTGTGAAGAAAAATACCCTGCTAAAAAGGCTAAAAGCACACTTGCTAAAAACAGTATGCCTAGTTTTTTGTTTCCCATACTGCACCCTCCCTGCTAAATCCTTCTCCTAAGGCTTCCTTTGTCCGACTGACGAACGTGAATGCTTTAGGATCGGTTTCTTTAATGATACGTTTGAAATTATAGAATTGGACGCGATCCACTGTGCAGATGATCATATCCTTTTCCTTCTTGCTGAAACCTCCGACAACCTTGACTTTCGTCACGCCGCGTTCAAGCTTCTCAAAAATCTCTTTTTGAATTTCTTCGCTTTTGGTTGTTACGATAAATGCAGTATATCCCGATTTTCCTTCAATTGCGATTCGATCGATGATCAAACCGCTGATAAGCATTGCTCCAACTGCGTATAATCCAAGTTGGAAATCAATTAACATCGCGATGAAGATGATGATGCCGTCTGTGATATACATCGCAGTCGAAAATGGAATATGAAGAAATTTATTCATGATATTTTGAACAATATCCATACCGCCGGTCGTCGCATTGCTTCTTAGAACCATGCCAAGTCCGACACCGATGAATAAACCGCCGAATCCTGCTGAAATCAATAACGGGCTTTCGGTCATGAATTTCATGAAGAAATCACTTGGAATCGTGCGTTCAAGAATAAAAATTAGTCCTGGTGATAAAAGTGTTGCGTAAATAGTTTTGAGGAAAAAAACTTTCCCAAGAAATAAACCGCCAACAATCAATAGTAGGATATTGGCGATGAATAAAAATGTTGAGACTGGAATGACATCTCTTAAGATGACGGAAATCCCCATCACTCCTCCGATGACTAAATTCATCGGAAGCAGAAAAAAATAGAAACCAAGAGACAGGAGTACGACTCCTGCTGTGATTTCCAATATTTCCATGATTTTAGCTTTGTTCATTCTCGTCACCCGCTTTAAGATACGCATTGATAAATCCATCGATTTCTCCGTCCATGACGAGATCGACCTGTCCTACCTCATAGTTTGTTCGGTGATCCTTCACCATTTGATAAGGATGAAAAACATAAGAGCGGATTTGAGACCCCCATGAAATATCTTTTTGTTCACCCTTGATATTTTTGACTGTAGCTTCTTGTTTCTTTATTTCTTCTTGAACAAGCTTAGCCTTTAAAACGCTCATTGCTGAGTCTTTGTTTTTGTGCTGGCTTCTTTCATTTTGACAGGTTACAACAATACCGGTAGCAAGATGCGTGATTCTAACTGCGGAATCGGTCGTGTTGACAGATTGTCCGCCTGCTCCACCGCTTCTATAGACATCAATATTGATATCCTCATCCTTGATGACAATATCGATATCATCGCTGATTTCAGGCAAAACATCGCAGGATGCGAAGGATGTATGTCTTCTTGCATTGGAATCGAATGGGGAAATGCGCACAAGTCTGTGGACGCCTCTTTCCGCTTTCAAATATCCATAAGCATAAGGACCTTTGATTAATATTGTCACAGATTTGATTCCTGCTTCATCACCGGCTTGATAATCTAAAACTTCTACCTTGTATCTTTTCTTTTGAGCATATCTGGTATACATGCGGTATAGCATGTCGCACCAGTCTTGAGATTCTGTTCCGCCAGCTCCGGGATGGAGTTCAATAATGGCGTTGTTATAATCATAAGGTCCGTTCAAAATGGTTTCCAATTCAAAACTCTTGAGTTCTTTTTGAAGGGTATCGATATCTTGTTCAAGGATGATCCACTCCTCTGTTCCCTCTTCGCTGATTTCAAACCATTCGACTAAACTTTTCAGTTTCATTTCCAAATGATAAAAATCATCTAGTTTCTGACGGATTGCAGTAGCATCTTTTGCAGTTTTTTTAGCTTGCTTGGTGTTTAACCAAAAGCTTGGTTCCTGCATCTCTTTACTCAACTCTTTATATTGGGATTCAAGTTTAGATGGTTGCAGCGCTTTATTCAGATCTTGAATGCTTTCTTTGAAGAATGCAATTATTTTATTGACTTCATATGTTTCCAAGAAAAGCACCTCCCTTATCTCCAGGGCAAGTTACGCTGGCCTCTGTTTTTCTTGACTTTGGGCTTTTTAGGCTTGACGTCTGTTCTTCCTTCATTGGTTTGAGTATTTTTTACAACTGCTTCACGTTCAACATTATAGTTGATTTGAGCACGGATGGCATAACGGGTAATATCATTTGAGATGTTTTTGATCATGTCATTGAACATTCTCAAACCTTCCTGCTGATAGAGCACCAATGGACTTTGCTGGCCGTAGGACTGAAGGGTTACACCTTGTCTGAGCTCACTCATCGCGTCAATATGACGCATCCAATAGGTATCGATCACACGGAGCATGACGACCTTTAAGAATTCATTGAATATTTCAGGAGGTACAGCTTCCTTTTTACGATCCATTTCTTTGACTGCCAGGTCAAGGATATAGGTTCTCAATTCATTTTCATCCATTTTTTCAATGGTTTCTTTTTGGAGTGTTCCCTGTTGGAAGATATTTCCATTGAAGGTTGCGATGATATTGTCATCATCAATTTCAAATTGATTTTTACCGACTTGATGGATAAACTGGTTGATCGTTCCCGAAACACTTTTTTGAATGGTTGTTCTCACTTCATCTTCAATCGATTCTAAAACAAGAACATCTCTTCTTTCCTTATAAATGATTTCTCTTTGCTTGCGCAAGACATCATCATATTTTAAGACCTGTTTACGGGTATCATAGTTATTTCCTTCAATACGCTTTTGAGCAGATGTAACAAATCTGGAGAAAAGCTTGGAAGACAGTGGTTCTCCTCCGGTATTGAGACGTTCAAGCATTTCAATACGCTTTTTAAAGGATTCTCCTCCGAATCGCATCATCAGTTCATCTTCAGCTGAAATATAGAATCTGGAGTAGCCCGGGTCGCCTTGGCGCCCTGCACGACCTCTTAGCTGATTATCAATACGTCTGGATTCATGGCGTTCGCTGCCGATGACAGCTAAGCCTCCAAGTGCGACGACGCCTGGTCCAAGCTTGATATCGGTACCGCGTCCAGCCATGTTGGTAGCAATCGTCACGGAACCTAAAAGACCAGCTTTGGCAACAATTTCGGCTTCACGTTCATGGTTCTTGGCGTTCAACACTTCATGGGGAATACGTCTTAGTTTAAGCATTCTTGAAAGATCTTCAGATGTTTCAACGGCAATCGTACCAATCAGCATCGGTTGTCCGACTTCATGCCTTCTTTCTACTTCATCAACAAGCGCTTTGAACTTTTCTTCAAGGCTTGCATAAATATAATCCGGTTCATCATTTCTGATGACTGGTGCATTGGTTGGAACTTCAACAACATCCATATTATAGATGTCTCTGAATTCTTCTTCTTCAGTCTTCGCGGTACCGGTCATACCGGAAAGCTTCTTATACATTCTGAAGAAATTCTGGTAAGTGATGGTAGCAACCGTTACGGTTTCCTTTTTGATTTGTACGCCTTCCTTAGCTTCAAGAGCCTGATGAAGACCTTCAGAGAATTGACGGCCTCTTAAAATACGACCGGTGAATTGGTCGACAATCAAGACTTCACCGTTATCGACGACATATTCTTTATCTCTGGACATAATATAGTTAGCACGGAGTGCATTATTAATATGATGAACAAGGGTAACATGTTTTAAATCATACAGATTATCCAATTGGAAAACCTGTTCAGCGCGCTGAATGCCATTCGGGGTGAGCGAAATGGATTTAGATTCAATATCGATTTCAAAATCTTCATCACGCAGGGATTTCGCAAATCGATCTGTTGCCTGATAAAGATTATAATTATTCTTCGCTCCGCCTGAAATGATTAAAGGTGTTCTCGCTTCATCAATCAAAATGGAGTCGACTTCATCGATAATCGCATAATTCAAACCACGTTGAGCAACCATGTCCTTAGCGAAAAGTACCATGTGATCACGTAGATAATCAAAGCCAAGTTCAGAGTTCGTTGAATAAAGAATATCGCAATCATATGCTTCCTTCTTCTGATCTCTCGTTAAATCTCTTAAATTCAGTCCTACAGTCAATCCTAAAAATCTAAATAAATCCCCGATATCTCCTTCTGCTTCACGCTTAGCAAGATATTCGTTCACGGTGACAATGTGTACGCCTTCGCCGTTAATCGCACCTAGGTATGCCGGCATGACCGCAGTCAATGTTTTACCTTCACCGGTTCTCATTTCTGCGATGTTTCCGTGGAAGATTGCGATGGCTCCAAGCACCTGCACATAGTATGGAAATAACTTGGTCACTCTTCTTGATGCTTCCCTTACAACAGCAAAAGCCTCAGGCATGATACTGTCTAAGGATTCTCCGTTTTGATATCGTTGTTTAAACATTTGAGTTTTCTGAGTAAGCTCTTCATCTTTAAGAAGTGCAGTTTCTTTTTCTAGTGCAAAGACAGCATCCGCTACTTTTTTAGCTTCTTTCAGCTCTCTTTTACCTGGATCGAACCATTTTTTTAGCATACATCCACATCCTTTACGTTCTTTATTATATTACTATAATAGGCCGTTTTTTACAAGCGATATCACTGTTTATGGGATTTTAACATAATTTTAAAACATATTAAAAAGAAAGAAGCATTTCTAAGTTTTGAAATGCTTCTTATGCAGATACTTAACCGCTTTATAAAAGGAAATAAAAAAATAAAACGCCGGAGCGTTTTATTAGAAATCGAATTTGACGTCTTCTCTCTTTAGAGCTTCTGCTTCGAAGAAAGCGCGCTTTGTAAACTTCTTCCAATTTGCAATGACATTGCTTGGGAAAACAACAACTTTTTGGTTGTAATAAGATACATTCGAGTTGTAGACGCGTCTTGCAGCTTGAAGGTTTTCTTCAACTTCCATGGTTGCATCTTGCAGCTTGGAAATATTTTGAGAAGCCTTTAAATCTGGATATTGTTCAACGACAACGTTAAGCGCTTGTAAACCTCGTGTCATTTCATTCGCAAATTCCTGCTTTTCAGCCATTGGAGCGCCATGGCCAGGCTGTCTCATCGCAACCACTTTTTGAAGTGTTTCCGATTCATGCTTCATGTAGCCTTTAGCTGCAGAAAACATTTTGGACAATAAATCAAATCTTTTGGTCAAAGAAACGTCAATGCTTGATTCTGATTCATCAATTTTAACAAGCATGGTTCTGAATGAGTTAATTGTTCCAATAACCCAACCGATGATGCTGACCAAAACAAAACCGACAACTAATAATACAATCAATAGTGGATCCATAATTTCCCTCTCTTTTCTTTAAAGCGTTTCTTTAAACTTTTGACTATCTAACCGCAACTCATTGATGATTGCGGGAATTAACTCAATGTCTGACATGAATGCCTTTAGGGATTCCTGATTCAAAGGCGTTTTAATGGACAACTCCATATAATCCTTACGATCATTGACACCAATGTGAAGCTTATCTGCGACATAGTAATACAGGATAGAACCCCGGTGCAGTTTTTCAAGCTCGAGGAGCTTTTCAATCATGCTGGAGGTGATATGATAAAATCCATATTCCTGAGTGGTCGCGTAGATTGAGAATTTCTTATTGAACTCGATGCTTTCTGTCTGGAGCTTCACCATGTTTCTGGTGTCTGCGCCAGTCCATCTGCCTTCGATGATTTTCAATGCATCTGGGAATTTTCTGGGGAATTGGTAAATATACCATCTGCCTTTGAAGTAGGTTTGATAGGAAACAGTGACATTCCCCTTCGAGTCTCTGGTTTCAACACGTTCTTTGAGATCAACATCTGAAAGTTCGAAATTGATACCCTTGTAAGATCCCCTAATATAATCTTCTCCATGAAAACGGTCTGGTCTTTTTACCATGCGGGTTTCATTGATCGTCTGAATAGGAATTGTTCCTTGCGGATCATAATAGACATCATCGAATTGTTCCTTAAGAAGTGTCAAAATGATATCTTTTTTAACGATGGTTCTAAAGGATTGCATCTGATTATAGGCTTTGCCCATGAAGATGAATCCGACGACTCCAACACCAAATGCTACAGCCAATCCGATAACCATACCTTCCATAAGAAGAAAGAAACTCAGAGCTGCAATGATTAAGCCAAGAATTAAAAATATGATGCCTCTTTTTTGTTGTTTCTTATATTCTTTCAGTAATTCCTGACGCTTGATTTCAAGAGTCTCAAGATTGTTCATATCATCACCCAATTTATTTTACAATAGATTTCTAAATATTTCAATCATATCGAGTTTTTCCCATGTAAAGTCCTGGTCTTCTCGTCCAAAATGGCCATAAGAGGCAGTTTTTGCAAAAATTGGTTTCTTCAAATCAAGCTTCTTGATAATCGATGCAGGTCTTAAGTCAAAATGCTTGTTGACGGCTGCATAAATCTTTTCAATCGATACGCGTTCAGTTCCAAAGGTGTTGATGTTCAAGCTGACTGGCTTTGCGACACCGATTGCATAAGCGATCTGTATTTCACAGGAATCTGCGATTCCGGATCCAACGATATTCTTTGCGATATATCTTGCCATGTAGGCAGCGCTTCGATCGACTTTTGAAGCATCCTTGCCGGAGAATGCTCCCCCTCCGTGGCGTGCATATCCTCCATAAGTATCGACAATGATCTTGCGTCCGGTCAATCCCGCATCACCATGTGGACCGCCGATGACAAATCTTCCTGTCGGATTGATCTGATAAATCGTGCTGGACGTATCATAATACTTGAGAACAGGTTCTAGAACATGTTCATGGATTTCCTTCTTTAAATCAGATTGTTTCCAGTATTCGTCATGTTGCGTCGATAAAACAACCGTATGGATGGATACGGGATGATTGTGTTCATCGTATTGGACTGTGACTTGAGTTTTTCCATCAGGACGAAGGCCTTTGATAATGTCATGCTTTCTAACATAAGTCAGACGTTCAGCAAGCCTGTGTGCTAAAAAGATTGGAAGAGGCATCAAGGTGATGGTTTCATTGGTCGCGTAACCAAACATCAGACCCTGGTCGCCAGCGCCTTGCTCTTTATCTATTTTTTCATCCACACCGAGTGCGATATCAGCGGACTGCGGTTTGATTTTAACGTCAACAAAAACATCATCTGCGTTATATCCGTATTCTTTTTTGTTGTAACCTATATAACGAATGGCATCCTTCACAACCTTATCGAAATCAATCACTGCGTTGGTTGTTATTTCACCAAAAAGGAGAGCGTAGTCGGTGGTAACCGCTGTTTCACACGCAACTCTGGAATTTGGATCTTGGAGAAGCACTGCGTCTAGTATGGAATCAGAGATGAAGTCTGCAACCTTGTCTGGATGTCCTTCTGTTACGGATTCGCTGCTAAATAATTTTTTCATTGTTCATACCTTCCTTTCAAAAAAAATGCGCTTTCTCGAGGAAAGCGCCTTTTGGTATTTTCCTTATTGATGGGCGTTGCCCCTCGTGTTAAGCACCTAATCCAATAGGTTGCTGCTACTTCATCGGTCACTAGCCTCCGTAGCTCTGAATAAGTGATACTTATTATTTATTAATGCTACTAAATGCTACATGAAAAGATAGATAAAGTCAATAGAAACACTGCCGTTTTATCTGATTTTTGATCATGTTTTCTTTTTTAGAAGTTGTTGTACATCTCTGCGAATTCATCATGGAACTTTAAAAATCTTTCCTTCAAGTCATAATCGAAATAGTTTGCGAGTTCTGTTTGGAAAAGTTTCATCACGATGGTATGCGCCATCGGTCTCTTATAAGGCTTGGGTCCGCGCATCGTGATATAAAGATCAGATAATAAAATGACTTGCGCTTCAATTTCAGGTTGAATCACGAGCATTTCCTTGAGGAAATTTTCATTGGCTGTATCTTCAATATGCGCTCTGGCGATATCCTCGCACTTTTGAGCAAGCTGCATGCGTTTGGCAATCATGGAACCCAATTCAGTTTTTTCCTTCAGCATGTCATAAGTCTTTTCATCGTAGGTGCTCATATCTCCCAAAAGATTTTTGATTTCCTGATATTGGAGATGGATGATTGAATACCTTCTCATCTCTTCAAGTTTGACTTGAGAGAGTCCGTAATAATTGCCTAATTTCTCGCTCATCAGCTGAACCTGGTTGGCATGTCTCTTATCCATCAATGTATAAGAACTGGAAAAAACCACGGAAAACAAATCTCCGACGATATGCGAGAAATCATTTTGAACCTGTCTGCGTTTGATCAATTCTTTTTTACGCTCTTCTTGCATGTACTGTCCCATGGAGACAATTGCGTAAACGACAAAATAGAATAAAATGAACAGCAATGTTCTTAATAAAATATCCGAAAACTCAGGTAATCTCAAGAATTGTGGCAAGAATTCAAATAGCGTCTGCCCATTGACCAATCCTTGGAAATTATAAGTCCAGATCAAATGAATGACAGTGAGTAAAGCCAATAATCCTTGAAAACTGGAAGCTAATAACTTCTTTTCCTGATATAAAGAAATAACGACAACCGCGTAATACATCAAAATATATGCACCGGTTTCAAAATATTCCTTTTGATAGAGTCTAGCATAAATCAAAACGGATGAAAAGAAAATATAGAATGCCGCGACATACATCGCGACGCTCTGTTTGGTTTTATCGTTTGGATCCATGTTGATCAATTTCTTTAGGAGTTTATTGATCACGTATGTCAAAGGCAGTGCGATGACTGAAACAACCCAGTCTGTGACAGAACCTTCTGTGGATAAGGATAAAATCAACAAGATGATCGAATACATCAAGTTGGATACGAAAATGATATTTTTAATAACGACATTTCTGCGGTAGAGGACTGCGACATCATTGGTGATGTCAACACCTTGTTCAAACCCAAAAAACCTAGCAAAGATTCCTTTGCCAAGCGCTTTGAAATTAAAGATGCTAGGTTTCTTTTCCTTGACCACAACAATCATCCTCTTTTATCAAATGTCAAATATGCTAAATCTTTTAACTCCTGTTTCTTCGTGCGCAATTTCTTCATTCGTGACCTGAGCAACTCTGGTGGATGCTGCAGCAGCGATCGCTCCAACGATATCATCAAGGAATGTATGGCAAATGCCATCTTCCTTACCTGCATCATTCAAGCGCTTTACGATGCCATGCTTGTTGACATCAATGTCACCGAAATTGGTCTGACCGATGGTTCCGTATAATCCTGAAACGTCAAGTCCCATCGTTTCATCGATACCAAATAAGCCTAAGTCTTCATAAATGATGTCTTGGATTGGTCCTTGAAACATTTTTTCTTCAGCTAGTCGGTCGATTTCACATGCGAGCTGGACATGATGGAACACATCACGAAGAGATAAAATCTTTTCAACAGATTCCACACACATGCTTCTTGAAATATTATCTGTATACTTGGATTGCTGTTGAAAGGTGATTTCTGCGATGGAGTCAATGGTGACGCCACGCTTCAATAAGATCTTTTTGTTCAATTCAAACATTTCCGGTCTTGTGAAAATGATTTTCTTGTTTGTTTTCTTTCCTTCTGGCATTGTCAGTTCTTCCCTTCTATGAACACATCACCCTTTTGAATGATGGTCTGACCATTTAAAAAATCCTTGACATCCATCTGTTTTTTACCTGGTGCCTGAATTTCTAAAATTTCAACAGCTGAGTCATAAGTTTTAATGATTAACCTTTTCTTCGTTTCCAGCACGGTGCCTGGAATCTCATTACTGTCTATTATATCACTAATTTTCGCCTTATAGAATTTGATAAGTTCATTTTTAAGGTAGGCATATGCGCCTGGTTCAGGCGATAACCCCCTGATTCGGTTGATGATGGATTCTGAGGTTTGGTGAAAGAATATTTTTTCATCGTTATGTTTTAATGTGAAGGCGAATGTGACTTTTTCTGGATTTTGAGGGATTCTATGGATGATTCCCTTTGATAAATCATTCAAGACTTGATCTAAAAGGGCAGTGCCGAGTACTGATAGTTTATTGCTTAAAGACTGATAATCATCATCTGGATCAATAGGTAAAGATCCCTGTTTGATGATATCTCCGCTATCCATCTGATACGCCATGTACATGATGGTGCATCCGGTTTCTTTTTCACCGTTGAATAGCGCATATTGGATAGGTGCTCCCCCTCTGTATTTCGGGAGGAGAGAGCCATGAACATTCAGTGCTTGAATTTGATCTAAAAGTTCATTTGGAAGCATTTGTCCATATGCTGCTGTAACGATGAAATCAGGTTTCAAATCAATGATCTTCTGATATTCTTTCTTAAGTTTTTCAGGCTGAAAAACAGGCATGTTAAGCTCAAGCGCCTTGAGTTTGACAGGAGATGCCGTCATGACTTTTTTTCTTCCAACAGGCTTATCTGGTTGCGTGACAACCAATAAGACCTGATGTTTTTCATCAAGCATTTCTAGGATTGGAACTGCAAAATTAGGGGTACCCATCATTACAATTTTCATTTGTTCACCTATATGATATCCAAACTTGGATAAAATCTCATCGATATTTCTTTTGTTTCAAAGGATTCTATCAGTTGAAACAAGTTTTTAAAGTCCATATGTTCATACTTCAGGGTAATCGTGAATCTGTACTTATCCTTAATCTTTTTGATAAAAGCTTCAGTCGGTCCTAAAACCTTGATTCCCATCACATTTAATTTTTTCTTCAAAAGGAAGGCTTGCTGGTATGTTTTCAAATAACTCTCACCCTCAACAAGAATTTGTGAATTCTGCATAAAGGGAGGATAGCTCGATATCTTTCTATTGAAGAGCGCTTCTTTATAGAATGCGTCATATCCGGTACTGACATTTTTAATGGCGTAGTGGTCAAGATCATAGCCTTGAATAATCGCTTCACCTGGCAGGAATCTTCCGGATCTGCCGGTTACCTGTGAAAAGAGCATATAGGCAAGCTCGCTCGCCCGGTAGGAAGGAACCTTCAAGGAGACATCCGCCATCAGGACACCGACCAAAGTGACCTTGGGAAAGTCCAAACCTTTGGCAATCATCTGTGTTCCCAACAGGATATCCGCTTCCTCATTTTGGAAGG
>Ga0209000_1001482_pt1 | contig 14780 bp, 15 predicted proteins | sample RifGroD2_FD_183998 | JGI IMG/M metagenome (GOLD analysis project Ga0209000, IMG submission 183998) | Groundwater microbial communities from Rifle, Colorado, USA - Groundwater D2 (SPAdes) (version 2) | ecosystem: Environmental > Aquatic > Deep subsurface > Groundwater | place: Rifle, Colorado...
ATGAATTTTACCGTGGATGCGTTTCTGCGCTGCCCATGATTTTGCTATGTGCCAACAGCCAGTTCAGTAGTGGCATTCATAAAAAAGCGCAGACCAAGCTTCAGTGTGCAAATCATCCAAATGCGGCGATGGCTTACACAATACCGGCGGCAAGCCCGACTCCGATCAACAACATTGCGGCTGCCACCACGATCTGCACGGTGCGCAGCGTGATCTTTTGCAGCACGCGCTTGCCTACGAACGAACCTATGAATGCGCAGATCGTACCAACCACGACCGGAGCGAACAGCTCCTGCGACCGGGCAAAATGGTCCGCCATGATGGCGGCGCCGTACACCACCAGTCGCGCCGCATCGACGATGACTGCCGAGACGACGCCGGTGGCGACGAAGGCATCTTTTGACAGGCCGGTTTTCAGCAGGAAGGCCGAACGCAGTGCGCCCTGATTGCCGGACAGACCACCGAAGAAACCCGATAGCGCCCCACCCAGCGGTAGCCAGCGCGACGGGAGCGCCAGCGCCTGGAAGCGGGGCCACAGTTCCAGGAGCGCAAACACCACGATCAAAACGCCGATGACGGCTTTGACGACTGTGACCTCAAACGTCGAGCCGCCGAGGGTGTAGCTCGCCACGACCGGCATCTGGTCGAACAGGTTGAGCAGGCCTGCGCCAATCATTGCAGCAATGGCGGCGGGCACGCTGAACCGGGCCACGACCCGCCAGTCGGCCTGCTTGGCCATCAGTCCGAACTTGAAGATGTTGTTGGCGAAATGAACAACTGCCGTGGCTGCGATGGCCAACGGCACCGGGAAGAACAGCGCGAACACCGGCATCAGGATGGTACCGAGACCAAATCCCGAGAACAGTGTCAGCGCCGAAACCAGACACGCAACGACTCCAATGGTGATTATTTCCATGGTCATTGCAGTATTGTCCCATATGACGCATCGACAGCAAATTGAGGGTTTACCGCCAACCAGCGAGCGAGCAACCTCGCTTCTTCGGCAGTGGCAAGCCCCGCCGGCATAGAAACGGGCTTCTTGCTCCCTTTGCCGCGCTGTGCGATTTCTTCAATCCTTGCGGGCGTGTAGCGCGATCCTGCGTTTACAAGCGAAGGGCCAATTACACCTTCAAGCCGCGCACCGTGGCAACCTGCGCAGGTCTTTGCATAGATCGCCCCGGCTTGCTGCATTTCCATCCTCGACAAAGACTCCGACGCGGCGGCCCGCCCACCCTGCTTGCCCTTGGCATGAGAACTCTCCGCCATGATCCAGAAAATGCTGACCACCAGTACGATTGCTGCGGGTAACAGCACGCTCTTGATCTTGCCTGGGAAATGCACCGATACTCTCCTGAGTAAGCCGACTATCTGGTTGATGGTGCCATCAACAATTCACGATTCCAGATCAATGGCTATTTGGTCTTCGAGCTTGGCCTGGAAAGATCGAATAGGTGCTGGTTATTCATGTAAGGCACGGACTCTGCGACGTGGCAAGCCATGCAGGCATTCCTGGCTTTATCGAATGCTGCCCATGCTTTCCCGGCATCCCTTGTGCCGAAAGCCTCATTGACTTCTGCCCAGGTTGTATTCAGTAAAATGGCTTCGGCATCCGCTCTGCGGGCCGGACGCTTGAGGTAGCCATTCTTGATCGTGATACGAATCTTGTCCCAGTGATACGCCGCGAGTTCGTAATTATCCCGGCTTAGCGCATCATGAACTGCCCGGAATCGCTTGCCGACCTCCCACATCGGCTGATCGAAACCCCGTAAGTATTTTTGCAACAGTTCGAATCGCGCAGCGTCATTTTCTGCATCCAGCAACCACCCCTTTGATTCGCCTTCAGGTGATTCGGCAGCCAGCACGGCACTACAAAATATACTCAACGCGATTGAGATAGCCAGAAGATAGTATTTCATCGGCGTTTGTCCATTCAGCAATAAAATCACCGGCCTTCAGGCCGGTGGGTTGTTAGACGGGGGCGATTCAAGGAATGAAGATCAATCGTCTGGCCAGTGTTACACGAAATTTTGCTTCACCCTTGAACCACCGGACAACTTAACTCAGAAGAGAAAATCAAATGCGAGTGAAAGCTGATCGTTATCGGACGCATTATGCAGCAATCCGTCATAATTCGTGCTGGCACCGTTGAATTTACTGTACATCAGGTACTTGAGGGAGAGCTTGGTATTATCTCTGGGCAGATACAATGCCGTCAGTGCGACACTGGTGGCGTCAGGCTGATTGGTGGCATAGCCTTTGGCGAGCGTATAAAGCTTTGCATCGGCATTACCATTGAGATCGGCGTATTGCACTTCGACACCGTATTTTCTGTCATACAAATACAAAGCGCCCGCTTTGATTGCGGTCTGACTGTATGTTGGGTTGGTAGATTTGGCGGTCGCAAAGGTGGCATTCAAATCCCGATCATCCTTGGCCCAACTGAGATTTGCACCAACAATGTGGGAACCATTAATGTACTGATATTCGGCGTCCATGCCGATGTCCCGATACCGATCCGAACCAGCCACGGCACCAACCACAGGCTGCAAATCCGCCTCCAGGATAGAAGCGCCTACCTGCAAGCTGCTATTTCCGAACGTCCGCTCGTAAGCCAGACGCGCGTAATTCGCAAAGTCCGTCAGCTTGTTTGTTTCGAGGTCGATGATCTTGCCGGTAGATCGGTAGATTCCGTACTCGGCATAGAGCAGGTTATCTCCGAATTCATACGCCAGATAGGGCGCCAAGCCGGCTACTCCGCTACTTTTATTTAAAGTATCCATCAGGCTGCCCGCGCTTGCATCAACAGCCCAGGCGTCATGGAAGGAGGGCTTGTCGGCCAGGGTCAGGCCGTAAGTCAGGCCGCCATCGGCCGTCTTGTCCGAGTATCGGACAACCACATTCGCCAAAGCCGTATCCGCCGTTTCGTTACCTTTCAGACCATCGGTATATTTTGCCCTACTATTTTGGAGGTTGATAAATGTGCCGATATTTGATGTTACCGCCCCGGCGAAATAGAGGTTTATCCGATCCAGCGCGACGCTGGATTTATCTGTTGTTCCGGTTTTCTTATCTACCTCAGTGTAGGAAGCCTGTACACGTGCCGCCAACGGCAAGAATTTATTCAGCGACAGCCTCTCTTTCCCGTTGGCATCCACACCCTCAATCTTTTCCGTGCCGCCCAGCGTATATCCACTAAGCAGAAAGCGCCTCCCGAAAGGTGTCAAATTCGGATAGCTTGTATGACATGCGGCGCATTCCATACCCGTCTGCCGCGCAAAACTGGGCACAGCGCTTGCGAGCGTGGGCAATATCGCTAATGCGCCAGCGGATATTGCGACAATGAAAGCTTTTTTGTTCAAAGTATTCTCCCTTTTCCAAGTTTGTTAACATTCGCACTGTGGCGGTTCGGTTTACATATCTATGCCGCACGTCCACGCATAGAGGCGCTAATCTATCGAAAAATAATGCGCGCAGAATGACTAATATGTACGGCTTTGTAATAATTCCCTCGCCGTTACAAAGCCGTACAATATTTTTGGAAGTCGCGCCGATTCGCGGATGATCGCCGCCTTGAATAAGCCGTTGCAGAGGAACTGCCTCGGATCATATTCTCATCGCGGACGACGCTCCGGGTGGCCCCTCCAGCGTTTCCGCAGCACAAAGGCCTTGAATAGGAAATCCCACACAACAGACAAAAGATGCCCAAGTCAAACAACAGGGCAGAGAAGGCGAGCGTCAAGCCGGTGAGGATCATTTCGCGGAAGACATTACCGAGAGTGATACCGGCCAGATGGATGGCGATCAAAAAGGGTTCTGCCCCATCAATGCCCATGCTCATGGTGGAACCGGGATGCGCATCGCCCGGCACGCGAGTGCCAAGTAACAGCACCAGAATATCGCCGGGCACGACTGCTTCGGTGTCCACGCCCAGCACCTTGGGTGCGACTATGAGTTCTTGGGCGTCGATGGAGCGCTTGGCGCGAAACTCGTTGCCTGGTCCAGGCGAGGATCAGGATGATGAAGTCGAAGATGGTGAAGAACACATCACGGAGCAACTCCGCAGGCTATATAGACAGCCCCCACCACCAGCAACGGCAGGATCATGGTCTCGGCGTCAATTCGAGCTGCTTTGCCAGTTCCGCGCTGTCTTCTGGCTTGCTGCTTATGCCAAGGCTTTCCGAGTGCCCGTGGCATCGCGGGCCGCCTCTATCGAAATCAACGAATCCGGCCGAGACAATCGCTCCGCCGGCCATTTTTATTGCCAGTTGTCCAATGTGCTTGTGCCAGAGGTCACCGCTGCATGGCCAGAGGATGAACCCGATTTCTTCGTGCCTCACGTACTTGAAAATCATCTCTTCTCTCCTTGTAAAAGTCGGCTCCGGCGATACGCCGCCGAACCTGTCCATCGAGAAAGGCGCCCCTCATGTCAGTCGTTCCGCGACTTCCTGTATACCGATGCCGTTCGCGTGCAATATCCGCTCCCTCGCCGCAGGAAATGATTTGTTCATTTGCAATTCTCGATGCGAACCGAGTCGGCAGCTCGAATATCCATGATGAAAAATATTCGAAATCACGCTGCGTGTATCCGTGGCAGCTCAATTTGCACATTGAGGCCGCCCTCTGCACGATTCCACAGCTTGAGATCGCCGCCATGCACCCGTGCGAAACTGCGTGCGATGGCGAGCCCCAAGCCGATACCTCCGGTGGCCGGACTGCGGGAGGGTTCCAGACGTTGGAAAGGCTCCAGCATGCGTGCCTGCTCCCGCTCGGGGATGCCAGGGCCATGGTCGCTGACCGTGATGGCGAGTACGGAGGCGTCATCCTGCACGGCAATCCTGATTTCACCGCCTGCGTATTGGCGGGCGTTTTCAATCAGGTTGGCGAGTGCGCGCTTGAGCATCAGCGAGCGCGCCGGATAAGGCGCGAGGGCGTGGCCGTGGATCGTTATGCGCACACCGCTCAACTCGGCGGCATCCGCCACCAGTCCTTCGACGAGGGCATTGATGTCCACGTTGCGTACCGGCTCACCTTCGCCGCCGCGCAGCAAATCCAGCGTTGCTCCCGTCATTGCCTGCATCGTATCTACCTCCTGCAGCAGCGCTGCACGCAACTCCGGGTCTTCGCGGATGAACTCGGCGCGCAGGCGCAGACGGGTGAGCGGGGTCTTCAGATCGTGGGAGATGGCGGTGAGCAGCCGGGTGCGCTCGGCGACGGACTCGCGAATTTGCGCTTGCATACGGTTCAAGGTACGTGCTCCGCGCCGCACCTCGATTGTGCCGTTTTCGGCCAGAGGCGGCGCATCCAGATTATCGCCCAAGCGCTCCGCCGCCTGGGTGAAATGCTCGATCGGGCGAAGCGCCGCCCGCGTGGCAAGCAGGGTGAGGCCGACCGCCGCCATCAGCAACAGGCCCAGGCGCCACAGCAGGGGCTCCGGCCAACCGAAGGGATCGGGCGGACGATAATCCATAAGGAGCCAGTTGCCGTCATGCAGCCGCACGGCGAAATGCAGCATACCCTGGACGGACGAGCTCCACGCTTGTACCGGGTGACTGGGGCCCAGGAGTGCGGTGAGCTGCACTGCCATTTCGAATCTTTCAGTCCCGCCGGTAGCGGGCGGCTGGGCGACGAGCTTGAGTGTCAGCCGCTGTCTTGAAAGGGCGCTGAGCTTCCTCGCACGTTCGGACGGCGACAGCAAATCCATCAGTATCACCACCGCTTCCATGCGAACCAGCTCCCTCTGCTGGGCGGATTCGCGTAACAGATGATTGCGTTCGCGGGTGCTGACGAGCGCGCTGCCTACCTCAGTAAGCAGCAACCCGATGAACAGCACCAGGGCAATGCGTCCGAACAGTGACGCGGGCAGCAGCCGTTGCATCATTATTCAACCTCCACGTCTGCATCAAGACGGTAGCCTTCATAGCGCACGGTCTTGAGTAATGATGGCTTGCGCGCATCGTCGCCCAAATGCTGGCGCAGCCGGCTTATCAGTGCGTCCACGCCACGGTCGAGCGGGGAAATCTTTTTGCCGTACACAAACTCGGCCAGATGATCTCGACTGAGCACGGAACGGGGGTGGTCGAGAAAAACCTTGAGCAACCGGAACTCGGTGCCGGAGAGACTGACTACCACTTCACCGGGTGTTAATAGTTCGCGTGCCCGAGCATCCATGAACCAACCGGCGAAGCGGTAGCTGCGCGCGGCTTCGGGGCAATGTTTGGGCAGATGCCGGGCGCGGCGCAGCACGCTTTTGATACGCGCCAGCAGCTCACGCGGTTCGAAAGGCTTGGTCACATAGTCATCGGCGCCCAATTCAATGCCCATCACTCGATCCGCGGTCTCGTCACGTGCGGTCAGCATAATCACCGGGATGTGCGCCTGAGGGTTGAGATCGAGAAACAGCGCGATACCGTCCTCGCCGGGGAGCATCAGATCCAGCAAGATCATATCGAAGGCGCTGGCGGCAAGCGCCCGGCGCATCTCGCGCCCGTCGGCTGCCGCCGTGATCCGGTAGCCGTGTTCACCGAGGTAGCGTGTCAACAGTTCGCGTATCCCGGGGTCGTCGTCCACGATGAGAATGTGATCCACAGCCTGTGTTTCTCCGCCAAGGTAGTATTTCAGCAAGCAAACAACCGACTGTCTGCCGGGTTTAGGTTATGTCGCCGATCAGAAATTATGTTACCAGCATACCTTCAAGAAATAGCGTGGATTATGTACGGCCATGTAACAAGATGAACTTCCAGTGCCACAATGGAACTCCGGCAAGCGAACCAGAGGTTAGATGGGGGGCTGATGCAACCATTTTGCATGCATTGCCGTGACGGGAATCAACCGGGCATCAATGCGTTTGTGAAAGCAGGTCAACCGCTGCTTCGGATAAAGCTGTCGCAGCCACGGCGATCTCATCCGGCGTTGTCATCCATCCTACCGAGAACCTGACGGCGCCCCGGGCGCGATCCACATCGCATCCCATCGCCGCCAGCACACCGCTCACCGCATCCGTATCGGAATGACAAGCCGATCCCACCGAAGCCGCAACCCGGCCGGCGACGCGTATCAGCAAATCGCGGCCGGAGATGCCCGGAAAAGAGACGTGCAGGGTATTGGGCAGACGTTCGACCGGGTGGCCGTTAAGCACAAGGCCCGGCACCGCTGCGGCAAGCCGTTCGTGCAGTGCATCCCGCAACGCCCGCAATTTCTGCGTCGCAGCCGGAATGCGTTCCCGTGCCAGCCTTGCCGCCGCGCCCAGGCCGACGATCAGCGGCACGTTCTCGGTGCCCGGTCGCAAGCCATGTTCCTGGTCTGCACCGAACAGGATCGGCTTGATCGGCGTTCCCGATCTGACATACAGCGCACCTACGCCTTTCGTGGCATAGAACTTGTGCCCTGCTAAAGTCAGCAGATCGACTCCCAGTGCATCGACATCAATCCCGACCTTGCCTGCCGACTGTGCGGCATCGGTGTGGAGCAGCACGCCCATCGGTTTGACGAGGCGCGCGATCTCGGTGATCGGCTGTATGGTGCCAACTTCGTTGTTGGCGTGCATGATCGACACCAGCGCCGTATCAGGCCGCACGGCGGCGGCAACTGTGTAGGGATCGACGCGGCCGTAACCGTCCACCGGCACGACAGTCAAATCCCAGCCAGTCTCGCGCAGATGCTGTGCAGGTTGCATGACTGCCGGATGTTCGATGGCGCTGATGACAATATGTCGCTTCGATTGCCCCAGCGCTCTGGCAACGCCGAGAAGGGCCAGGTTGTTGGCCTCGGTCGCGCTGCCGGTAAAAACGATCTCATCCGGCTTGGCATGGATAAGTTGGGCTACCGATGTCCGTGCTTCAGCGACAGCCTGCCGGGCGGACAATCCATACACATGTGACGATGAAGGATTGCCGAAGTGCATATCCAAAAACGGTTGGATTGCATCGGCTACTTCCAGTGCCACCGGTGTGGTCGCGTTGTAATCGAGATAGATCGGCGGCGTATGCATGCTTACGGTTTCAGATCCCGCTTTTTCTGCTCGTATTCTTCCCGGTCGATTTCGCCGTGCGCATAGCGTTCCTGCAATATTTCCAATGGCGACTTGCCGTGCGAATTGCGGCCTGGCGACGACTGATTCATCAGCCATCGGATCAGTGCGGCGATTCCGAGAATGACCAATATCCAGAACAGCAACATGAATATGAAACCAAAACCCATTCCCCACCCGCCGAAATTACCCCAGTCGTTCATCATGTCATGCCTCCTTTGCGTTTTATGGTTGAAGCCGGAAACGATACTTCCTCGCTCAACCCATCCCCAGCCCGGTAACCATGGCCACAAGCGCCACGACCAGCCACGGCGGAGACTTCCAGAACATGAGCAACAAAAATGCAATGGATGCCAGGCTGAAATCGGCAGCGCTACGGATCGCGCTGGTCCAGACCGGATCGTAAAAAGCGGCCAGCAACAGCCCCACCACTGCAGCATTGATGCCGAGCATCGCGTGCTGCATCGCCTCATAACGGCGCAGCCGTTCCCAGAACGGCAGCACCCCGGCAATCAGCAGGAATGACGGCAGGAATATCCCGATGAGTGCGATTCCCGCTCCCAGCCAGCCGGACGGGCTTTGCGAGGACACCGCGCCAAGGTAGGCGGCAAACGTGAACAGCGGCCCGGGCACTGCCTGCGCTGCGCCATAGCCCGCGAGGAAGGCATCGTTGCCGACCCAACCAGCCGGCACAACCTGCGATTGCAGCAGCGGCAGCACGACATGACCGCCACCGAACACCAGCGAGCCTGCCCGGTAAAAACTGTCGAACAGCTTAACGATGTAACTGTCCGAACCCGTTGCCGCGATGGGAAGCAGGATTAACAGCAGGAAAAATAAAAGCAGTAGCGCAATGCCAGCGCTCCGGCTAACCGCAGCGTTGACGGGGCTGTGCGGCAGCGCCGCCGACGTGCTGAGGAACGCCCAGCCAAACAGCGCACCGGCAACGATTGCGCCGAGCTGCCCAAGCAAGGAGGGGAATGACATTGCCACTGCGGCGGCGCATACCGCCAGCGTCGCGCGCGGCTTGTCCGGACACAGGCTCTTGCCCATACCCCAGAGCGCTTGTGCCACCACCGCTACGGCGGCTATCTTGAGCCCATGCAGCCAGCTTCCGTACTCGCCACCGGCGGCGGCAAGCCCCAGGCCGAACAGCACGAGCAGGATGGCCGAGGGCAAAGTGAAGCCGATCCACGAGGCAATCGCGCCCGCCATTCCGCCCCGCGACAAACCGAGCGCGATGCCGACCTGGCTGCTGGCCGGGCCGGGCAGGAACTGGCAGAGCGAAACCAGATCGGCATAGGCATGTTCGTCCAGCCACTTCCGGCGCACGACGAACTCCTGCCGAAAATAGCCGAGATGCGCGACCGGCCCGCCGAACGAGGTCAGTCCCAGCCGGAGAAAAATCAGGAAGATCGCCCAGGGATGCTGGCGGCTTGGGTGGGTTTGTGCGCTCGCATCCTTGATCTCTTCGATGGTCATGCCAGCATTATGCATCGGATGGGTTTAACCGTGGATGGCGCGCCGCACAGACAGGGCAAGGCACCCGATAGTTACACCTACACACCCGCCGAAACCGTTCCAGTCGTTCATCATGTCTGCACTCCCTGCGTTTCATACTCTAAGTCAGAATTCATAACGTGCCTGGAGATACAAGTTGTCGTCGCGCGCGAGTTGCCCGAACTGGCCCCACGGCTTGCCGCCGAAGAGATTAGCGCCGACCGCGCCCCATACCCTGTCGGTAAAACTGTAGCGCAGCTCCGGATTTACGAAGTGGTCGCCGTTGCTGGCGTTGTATGAGGCGTATGCGGAAAACCGCAGCGTCTGGTGCAGGAATAATTGCGTCAGGCGCGCCGTGACGGCATGGCTCCAGCGCTTGTCGACCGGAAAGCCGGCGGGCAGGGCGGTGAGGTAGGCATCATAGTCGTGCATGGTTTCTGCATAGTACTGGAAACCGAGCGAGGTATCCTCCGCCGGCTGCGTCTGGTAGCCGGCGAGCAGGCGCGTCTGCGAGTTAGGCACGGCAAAGTCGTTACCCGCACGATCCTCAGGCGAATCGTAGTAAGCCGCTTCCAGGCTCAGCACCCCGTCTCCCGCGCGACCGGACAGGCTGGCGCCGTAGATCGCAAGCCTGGGATAGAAATACGTGATCTTCGCCGGCGCCGTCATGTTGTCCGGTCGCATCGAGGGCGTGCGCTGGAAGCCACGATACCAGTAGAGCGCCGCATCATAGCCGGCAACATCGCGGTAAACGCGCAACGCAACGTCTCCTTCTTCCGGTTTGACGGTTTCGCGGTTGACGACCGCTGGCATCGGGTCGTAAAGCCAGAATCGGCCAGCATCTGGTGTGCGGCTCTCACGGAAATTCGGCGCCAGCACCAGCTCGAACGAAGCGAACTCGGGATAGGCGCCCAGCTTCATCGCATCCACGCCGCGCTTGAGGTATTCCAGCGGTCGCCCGGCGAACAGCGCCTCATGATCTTTGGGAAAGAAGTCGTTCACGAACACCAGGTCGCCCAAGCCCCAGGTGATGACCTGCCTGCCAAGGCGCAAATCCCAGTTGTCTCCCGCATAATCGACGTAGCCTTCGCGCAATTCACTCTCATCCTGTCGGCCGAGATGATCATAGGCCAGATCGCCCTTCGCCAGCAGCCGCCAGGCATCGCCGGTGGCGTCGAGCTTGATTTGGGCGCGCTCCTCCAGCCACTTGTAATGGCGGCCATCGGGATTTTGCCCTGCGGTGTTGAAGGCCGTGTTCTGCTGCAGGAAGCCGGAGAGCGTAACCTCCGCCCGCGCCGCCAGCGGCGTCAACAGAAGAACCGCCGAGAGCGTGGCCGTTCGCAGCATCAGTCAACCCATTTGCGCGGCGGCTGGCGCAGGAAGCGTTCGGAGAACAGGCTGTCTTCGATGCCGAGGCCATAGTCGGTCTTGAGGTAAGCGACCTCGGTGCGGTGGCCGGTCTGCAAATTCTTCATGGTGCGCTTGACCGCCGTGGGGATGCCCTTCACGTCGGCGATTTCATCGGCGCTGAACTGCTTGTAACGGGCGCCCTTCCTGTCATATTGCTCTTCCTTGAGCGGCAAAAAACTGGCCTTGTCCACCCAAGTGAACTTGTAGCCGAAGTCCGAATCCGCGCCTTTCGGCGTGCTTTTCACCACGTAGCAGTCGCGGTCGCCCACTTTCTCCTCGCGCTCGACGACGTGTGTGTCATCCTCAATGTCGCGACCGGAAACATCCTCGTAGGTGAAGTCGGAGCCGACAAAGCTGGAGCGCTTGTCCTGCGCGGCGATGCGCTTGACCATGTTGATAGCGGGAATGAACATCCAGCGGTCGTCATCCTTGGCCGGATACTTGTTAATCATGAAGGTCATGTCCTTGACATCGGACGGCTGAAAGAAATACATGAAGTACTTCTGATCGCCGCCCGCCTCGCCCATATTTTTGCGCAGCATCGTGAGCTCGCGCACCCGCTCCTGGCTGTCCTTGTTGATGAGCTTCATCACCACCCGCGCCTTGAAGTCCTTGCCCGGATAGAGGAAGGCGGCCTGCGACTTTTTCATCACCTCCTCGCCCGAGAGAGCGTGCGCCTGGTTTGAGAATGCAAAGGGTAGCAGAGCGGCGATTATCCATATCCACCAGTGTTTAGTTCCGGCATAACGCGCTTCGCGCATTAGCCTTCTCTGAAACTTCGTTTTCATTTCAGTCTCCTTTCACAAGTGCCGGGGCGGGGTTCGCCGTCGGCTTCGGTTCGTCAAACAGCCAATGTCGCCCGAGCATCACCAGAGCGGGCAGATAGAGAATGGTGAGCAGCGCGGAGAGCAGCATCATCGAGACGATGAAGGCGCCCACCGCGATGTAGGGCGTGAGGGGTGCGAACAGCATCACCGAGAAGGCAGAAGCGAACAGCAGCGCATTGCGCAGAATTCCCTTGCCCGGCCGCGCCGCCGTCCACAGCAGCGCCTCACGCAATGCCCCCTCATTCGTGCCACCGCCGGTCTCGGCCAGGCGCTGGCGGAAGCGGCTGATGAAGTGGATGGAAAAATCCACCGCCATGCCGAGCGACAGCGTGCTCAGCACGGACAGCGGCATATCGAAATCCTTGCCGGAGAAGCCGACCACGCCGTAGATGAGCAGGATGGTGAACAGCAGCGGCATATAGCCAACCAGCGCCCATCCGACCGAGCGGAAGTTAAGGGCAAGGATGACAAACACCACGGCCAGAGCCAGCGTGAAACCCAGCACCATATCGCCCAGCACCTCGTCGTTCCACACCAGATTGAACCAGGCGACGCCCGCCGGTTTCACGGTAACGGCGAGCGGATGGGACTTCTGATAGTCTGCGGTGGCGTCAATTACTTGGCGCATGGCTTCCGCATCCCATGTCTTGATCTGTACCCAAACGTTCGCCTTCTGGAAGGTGGAATCGACCACGTTATCCAGGTCTGCGGGTTTGGCCGACATGCTGAAGAGAAATAGATACTGGCCAACGGCCTCTTTCGTTTCCGGCACCGCATCGAATTCCGGATCGCCGTCATGCAGCACGCGGTTGATGCGCTTCACGTAATCGGCCACCGAAAAGGTCTTCCCCACTACCGGCAGTTGCTCGATGTGGCGTTGCAGACCTTCGAGCCAGCGCATGGCTTCCGGCCGCTTCATGAATTCCGGTTCGTTGGCCTGCACCACCAGATAGCCAAGCGAAGTGCCGCCCAAGGCTTGGTTCATCGCCGTATCGGCCATGCGGATTTCACTCGATTGCTTGAACCATGCCACCAGATTGTTGTTGACGTGGATCTTCGTGGTACCGGCAATCGCGACGGCCACGAGGACAAGCCCGACCAGCACGGTGGCCAGCGGACGCGTCATGCCCACTTCGGCAATGCGGCGCAGGAAACGGGCGGTACGATCCAGTTCCACGCTTTCGCTCTCGGCGGCCTTGGCGATCTTCTCTTCCTTGATAAAGGTGAGGATGGCCGGAATCAGGCTGAAGGAGAACAGCCGCAACACCACCGTACCGAGGGCGATCAGCCCGCCGAACACCATCACCGGCACGATGTTCATGAACAGCAGCACGGCGAAGCCGGCCGTGGTGGCGAGTGCCGTGTAGCGCACCGGACGGCTCACCGCCGCCATGGTCTCGCGGATCGCCACAAGCTTATCCCCGCGCTCCCGGTAGCGGAAATAGAACTCGTTGAAGATGTGGATGCTGTCGGTGGCGATAGCCATCAGGAATACCGGCGCCATCGAGCTCATGATATGCACCGGATAACCGGCGCCGATCAGCGACCCCATGCTTATGATAATTGCCGCCATGGCCACGCCCATCATGGCGCAGGAGAGCGCAAGGTTGCGGAACATCATCTGGATCGCGGCGAACATAATCATGCCGGCGATGGGCGCGAAGATTGCCATCAGCTTGAACATTTCGGCGCCGAAGGTATCGCGCGCCACCGGGTCGCCGGCGACGTAGTAGCGCTCCGGCCCGTTCTCATTGGACACGATCTCGCGGATATCGGCGGCGATTACGGCGCCATTGGCGCCCTTCTCCAGCGGCACATAGATGGCCGTGGTCTTGCCGTCCTTCGAGATCACGCGGTCAACCAGCAGCGGGTTGCCGAACAGTGCGGCGCGCAGCGCTTCCACTTCCGCATCTGTCTGCGGCGCGCCCGGCATGAGCGGCCCGACTTTCAATGTACCGGCCTCCGCCGTGACATTGGTGATGGTGGTGAAGCTGTTTACATCGCGGCTCGCCACGCCCTCCAGCTTGATGATTGCGTCGGTGACGCGGGCGATGCGGGTCAGGGTCTCCCTGTTGAGCACGCCCGCATCGTTCTCCACGCCGACGACGATGGTGTCTTCGTACAGCGCAAACATCTTGTCCACCTCGTCGTTCCACACGCGCACATCCGAATTCTCCGGTAGCATGTGCTTCGGGTTGGTGTCCGTACTGATGCGCGGAAACTGGGTGAGGAACAGCAGCACCAGCGCCACCGTCGCCCAGACAACCAGCTTCGGGCGGCGGATCGAAAATTCGACGAGCGAGAATTTGAACATGGCAGTCCCTTCAATTATTGGCGGCGACCCGGCAGCACATCTGCGGCAACGGCGATGAAGCCCCCGCATCCCGGCAGCCAGCGCCGCAACAGCGGCTCCAGGCGCCGGCTCCAGCGCTTGCCGCCGGGTATTGTGATTGCGGTGCCGAGACCGGCACGATGTGCCGGCAGCCCGTCGAACAGGCGCAACGCCTCGGCGGGCGTATGCCAGCGCGCGCCGCGGTAGGCGCCATGGCCGCCGCGTCTGCCTTTGGTGAGGTAGAGCAGGCTATGCCGGTTGAGCAGCCCCAGCACCACCCGGCGCCGGGCCACGCGCAACATCTCGCGTAGCGCCTGTTTTTCTTCCCGGATGAAGCACAGGGCAGTAATGCTGACGACCAGATCGAAACTGCCATCGCGGAAAGGCAGTCGGCGCGCATCCGCCACCACGAAGCCGATGTTGCGCGCCGAGTGTCCAGCGGCAAAGCGGAGCATGACCGGGTCGATGTCGGCGCCGACCACATTTCCGTCTGCGGCATCAGCCGCGAATCGGCGCGTGAAATAGCCGGTGCCGCAACCGGCATCGAGCAATGTCTCACCTGGGCGGGGCGCAAGCAGTGATGCGATCAGGCGATACTCCTCTTCCCCGATCCATGCGCCCCTCTGTGTCGCATACCAGGCGTCGTATTGTTCCGGTTGCATAATTATTTCTTCAGAAACGCCGG
>Ga0209000_1001488_pt1 | contig 14736 bp, 15 predicted proteins | sample RifGroD2_FD_183998 | JGI IMG/M metagenome (GOLD analysis project Ga0209000, IMG submission 183998) | Groundwater microbial communities from Rifle, Colorado, USA - Groundwater D2 (SPAdes) (version 2) | ecosystem: Environmental > Aquatic > Deep subsurface > Groundwater | place: Rifle, Colorado...
GGCGTCCATCCGTGGTCTGATTTGATGCCGGAATTCCGGAAACAGGCCCTACACCGGGCGACGCATGGCTTTAAAAACCACGACCAGGAACATGATCCCGCCAATAACGGCTATCAGTCCGCCCAGACCCATCAATCCCATACCGGCAGTCTGCGCAAAACCGTGCAATTCCTGCGCGGCTCCGGCAACCTTGCGCTGCACGCCATACCCGCCGGACCACATCAGGCCGAAGATATGCATCAGCTGTCCAGCCGCATAGACGTAGGGCATCGGCGCGGCCCATTTCAGATCAGGCTGACGATAACCGAGTTGCGGCAGCAGATGCAGGGTCAGTCCCATGAAGGCCAGACTGATCGCCCCGCCGGTTCCGTGATAATGCGCGGTAATGATCGTGTTGCTGTCGCCGATCATCAGGCTTATTCCACCACCAATGGCGAACAGAACGATCGATGAAACCAGCGCCGCACGCTGCGGGCTTGTCTGTGCAGTCCCTGTGGTTGTCAGGCATCCATAAAGAACCGCCAGCCCCAATGGCACCGGGGCGAATGCCCCGCCAGCCTTCATCAGCTGGGTAAATTGCTCCATGTAGGCGCCCATATCGCCGGCAAAGTACAGATAAATAGCAGGGGTAACGAATACTGGCAGCAATCCCAGCATGAGAATGGCCGAAGCTACCCGCGGCGTCAGCGGAACAGTTGCGCCGCAACCACTGGCCAGCCACAGCCAGCCGGCCAGCATCAGCAGCGCATAGGTGAATTGCAGCACATGGCCGCCGCCCCAGAACAACAGGTCGTAGTATTGCGTGCTGTCAAAGACATCCGGGGGGATGATGTCATACGACCAGCCGAAGGCCATCAGTGCAAACACCGCAGAAATGGAAGCGGCATAAAAACCGATGCGTATCGAACCTTCGCCACCCCGCCACAGGTCGGCAGAAGGTATCGCGACCAGGCTGCGCAACACCAGCACGGCCACGCCAGTGGCAAAAACAATCAGGCCGGTAAAGAAGAAGGTGCTTTGAATGACCGGCACATAATTGCTCATCAATGGTTTGCCGGCAGCGATGAAGGGAGACAAGGCAATCATGGTAGCACCCACGGCAGCCAGCACCAGTGCCAGCCAGCCGACCCCGATGAATCTGGAGGATGAATTCAAGCTCCACAATACACCGGCAAATGCCATGAACCACAGCAGCACCGACAGGTCCACATGCACGACCAGCGCAGTATGGAAAAAATCTACCCAGGGGAAAATATCCTGAACATACGGGGTGCGCGACAACACCAGGAGAATGGCGAACAGCCCGGCACCCACCAGGGATGCGATGCCCAACCACAACCAACCGGAAGCCAGCCTGCGGCTGGCTTCCGCCGGCATGGAAAGCGTAAATTCATTTTGATGCGTCTCTTCTCCAGTCACGTCCCAGCCCTCTTCAATATCTGCTTGTTGATATACCAGACTCACCCGTTATCCTCAGGTTGCATTCTTGTTTTTGAAAATAAACCCGCCCGTCGCCGCCTTGAAATCAATCACCATGATGCGCCCCGGAGCCAGCTTAACTGTTTCCTCATGCACGAAGTTGAATTCATCGCCAATATGATCTTTCAGGCGCGCCTTCAACGTATGAACACCCGCCTTTACCGAGATGCGCCGGTAAATATTGGAAGTACCGCTGCGCGCGAATCCGTTTGGCGGCATCACCACGTGATAAAGCTGTTTCCCATCCATTTCCAGTTCGACTACTACATCGGCACGCTCACGGCTCGGGCAAATTGTCGTCACTTTACGCTGGTACATAGGCAACTTGGCAAGCTCTTCCGGGGTGCGCTCCCGGCACGCCTCTTTAAGCTGGCCGGCATGCCCAAAGCTCAGCTTGATCAAGGTTTCATCGGGCTGCAGATAGGTATAGGTCGGCCAAGTAGAGAAATAGCCGATCACCCCGAAAAACAGCGCATAAAACAACCCTTGACCCATATATTGTAATGGCTTATTCATGCGTCACCCCTTCAGAGGATACTGATGCTCCCGCAACCGGAGAGTTGTAGCAGGCAATGGTAAATGCGTCAGAAAAATACTGGTCTTCCGGCAATCCTTTGGCCATGAATGGCGCACGACTCGCCTCGACCATCCCCGGCGAACCGCAGGCATATACCTGATAATCATTCAGCCTTTCGTAATCCTGCAGAATTGCCTCATGAACCAGCCCGGTTCTGCCTTGCCAGCCGTACTCCGGCTTCGGCTCTGACAACACCGGGATGAATTTGAAATTATCGTGTTCCTGTTGCCATTTTTCTGGCAGATCCGAGTACAGATCGGCGGGTGACTTGGCGCCCCAGTACAATGTCATGGAACGATTCAATCCGACCTTGAAGGCATGCTCCACCATACCCTTGATGGCACCGAAACCACATCCTCCCGACATGAAAATAATGGGTTTATTATTTTCTTCGCGCAGGGAGAAATTGCCATACGGTCCTTCCACTTGCAGCACATCGCCTTCTTTCATCCCGTTAAATACATGGCCGGTGAATTTGCCGCCTTCCACCAGGCGAATGTGCAGCTGCAAATGTTCCGTTTCATGCGGCGGGTTGGCAATAGAATAACTGCGTTTGATGCCGTCTTCCAGTTGCACGGCAACATATTGGCCAGCCACAAAATTCATGCGCTCGTCACCCTCAGGCAGCAATTCGAGCAACATCACATCGGGCGCAGCCTGTTCCATTTTTTGCACGCGGAACGGCAGGGTCTTGATCGGGAATTGCCTCAATTTGTCGACCTCGTGACATTCTATGTCCAGATCGGACAACGGCTTGGCACAACAAAACAGCGCCTTGCCCTCCGTTTTTTCTGCTTCGGTGAGCACACCTTTCTGGTAAGTGCCGTAATCGACTGTACCCTTCAGTATCCTGCCTTTGCAAACGCCGCAGGCGCCATCCCGGCAAACATAGGGCAGATTTACCCCTTGGCGCAACGCGGCTTCGAGTACGGTTTCACCCGCCCTGGCAATCAATCTATGTCCGCAGGGTATGGTATTGATTTCGTATTCCCCCTTGCCTCTCCTGCTCCGCCCCAGAAACGGCAATAACAACACGAAAGCGGTAACACCACCCGATAGCGCCCACAACTTGCCCGCCCCCCATGAATAGAGCAGGGGAAATGTCCACAAATAGAACCAGTCCAGATTCAGAACAAACGGGACGGAATTAAGATCGGAATGCCCCTGACTCAATGCCGGATGAATCAGCGCAAGGACGATCATGGACAGCACCAACCCGACCGCAAGCGCCCTTGGTGGGGATGTCTTGGCCTCGGGAACACGCTGGGTATGAATCCAGATCAGTCCGAAAATACCCAGCGGAACGCCGATGTGAACCAATGAAAGCAGCGAGAAGAATCGATCGCTCACACTGCCGGACTCCAGAAAATTGCGTGCCAGCGGAGCGCTGAAAACCGGCAGGAAATCCAGCCATTCCGCGCTTGCCACGGCAAGGAATTGCGCCAGGCCATCCCAGACCAGCCAGTAACCGTTTATGCCGGCGATGTAAACCAGCCACAACAACGCGACACCCGTAACCCACGAGAACCACCGGAAGTTCCGGTAGCGGTCAAAGACAAAGTTGCGCACCATGTGCAATACGCCAAACAGAATCATCCCGTCGGAAGCGTAACGGTGCAGGCTGCGCATGATGCCGGCCAGATACCATTGTTCGTGAGTGATGTATTCCACCGAACCGAACGCATCTTCCACCCCGGTATCGTAAAAAATGTAGATGTAGAAGCCGCTGACAACGACGATCCAGAACATCAGGTAACTAATCGCCCCCAGGGAATAAAACGGGTTCGATACTGTTCCGAAAATACTGTTGAGAGCGCTTTCCAGACGCAAGAAGATGCCTTGGCCAAGCCGTTGTAAGAATTTAATCATGGATATCTCGGAAATAACCTCAGTTAACGGACTGATAACAAACCGCTAAAGAGTGTCAGTATTGTTCATGCCATCATGTTTCGGGTAATTTCGCTTCGGACTGCGACGATATTCATGCACGATCCACCAAGTAATGAGCAATGAGATAAAGATTCCCCATCCGATTGCGTAGAAAATGCTGTAATTTACTTCATACTTTCCTGTCGTGGGATCGTAATCCGTGCAAAAGAGCCGCACCCTGTTCGAAAGGCCTTCAAGCCCCGGTGCTGCCGTCTGGACGTTGTAAATCATATCCTTCAGCGGTTCAAGCAGCGTCTTGTTGCCAAATTGATCTCCATAAATCTGGCGGTAAACCTTGCCTTTCGCGTCAACAAAGGTTGTTTGGGTTATATGGTTAAAGCCGCCCTCGTCGGTTGGATAAAAGACAAACCCCAGATCACTGCTTAACTTCCTGATTGTTTCTGCATCCGAACTGACAAATTCCCAGTTGGTCAGGTCGATATCCATCCGTTTGGCAAAATCATCCATTGCATCAGGCGTGTCATTTTCCGTGTCGAAACCAACCGTCAACACGCCAAAGCTGTCCGCTCCCAGCGCATCCTGGGAAAACTTGAGCGCGCTCAAGCTGCGTGTTGTGGTGGCGCAGATGAAGGGGCAATGGGTATAAATCATGCTGATAACCAGCGGCTTCCCCCGGTAATCTGAAAAGCGTACGGTACGACCGCTTCTGTCCAGGAATGTGTAGTCGCCAAGCTGGTTACCCACCGCGGCCTGGCTTATTCTCAGCACCTCCCTTTCATCAAAAATTTGAGGCGCTGATTCCTGCGGCTGCGCCAAAGAGGGCAATGCAGCGAAAAACAAAGCTGCAAAACTCAGCGGTAACAAATAATGGCGCATAATTTGCACGTTCCCTGAAAATACCCGACTATTTTAATATGATATATTGGAAATGCAAGCTGAATCTTGGTGACAAATGCTGAAACAAAAAACCCGTCTACAACTACCGGACGGGTTTTGCATTCCAGAAAGAGGAAATCAGGCGCCGAAATTCACTTCCAGCATCAGCGCTATCATCAGCACGCTAAACTGCACCAGCGATGCGACAAAATTGGCCATTGCCGCCTGCTTTGTCGGATTGCGCAACAGTTGCACGCTTTTAACCAGGAAGTAAGCTCCTCCCAACAAGGCGCCGGTGAGATAAATCCAGCCTAAACCATAAAATACCGGCAACAGGGAAACCAGCACCAGAAGAATGGTATGCCCCAGAATAATACGCGCCGCTTTCTTGTCGCCTTTTACCACCGGCAGCATGGGTATCCCCGCCGCGGCATATTGATCGCGAATGACGATGGCCAGGCTCCAGAAATGGGGAGGCGTCCACAAAAACAATACCAATGCCAGCAAGCCGGGAAGCGGGCCAAATGCAGGATCAACTGCCGCCGCACCCGCCAGCACGGCAAAACTTCCCGCCAGTCCGCCAAATACGATATTCAGCCAGGTACGCCGTTTCAGCCAGGCCGTATAAACAATCGCATAGGTAAACGCGCCGAGAAAGATGTTCAGGGCCGTCATCGCGTTGAATGCGAATGCGGCAGACAAGACCGCGAGCGCGAGCATTAACCCGATTATCACCAACCACTTGCGGCTATGCTGGAAAAAACCGTTTACGAAAGGCCGATTCTGGGTACGCGTCATTTTTGCGTCGATGTCACGCTCGAAGTACTGGTTAAAGGCTCCTGCGGCCGCAGAGGCCACCATAACCGTCAGCGACAGAACCAGAATTTGCCAGCTCGTCAATGCCTGCCCCGGGGTAATTGCCATGCCCCCCAGCGCAGCCAGTGTAATCACCACCCCTATGCGTAACTTGAAGAGATTAATAAATTGACTGACCATAGTCACGGTATCCGTAGTTATTCCTTTTTCGTCACCGAGAAAGGACTGGTTGGTTTTTCTGGATTTCCTGCTGCCAAATACCTCTAACCTAAGCCGTGCCGGTATTGCCACCCGCCACAATTAGCTGCACTGTCAGGCTTGGGTTAGAGGTCTCCCCCTAACTGGATTTCAGTTTCCCGCAAGGAATCAGGGGAAGGATGCCACAGCACCCCCCCGTCATCTTATTGCTTTAAGACAAGCCCCATACCGTAGACAGGTACTTGAAGTTCACGAAGTAGTACAGCACGAGCGTCACGAACAGGATCATGGCCAGCACAAAAGTACCCGGCGCTTCCATGCCCCACATACCGATATGCTTCTTCCCTGTCCTCTCGGCCACAACATCGGCATCTTCCACTTTCGGCCAGGGTGCGGAATTTTCCGGAATACGCTCACCGGTGAAAATGGATGCCAGCACGACCGCAATGAACATGACCGCACCGACCGTCATGACCACGGCGAATATTTCACCGATATCCATCAAGCCCTTGGCAATTTCAGGATATTCATAAGCCAATGGTTGACCGGCAAAGGTGATGTCCGCGTGGCGGCGTTGCACACCCAGCGTACCGGCACCCATCAGGGCAATCGAGAAAACCCAAGCGCCGAGACTAAAGATGTAGGGTTGCCATTTTGCCATTCCGGCCAGCACGATCTTGCGCTGGAACACTACCGGAATCAAATAATAAGTAACCGCCATGAACGCCATGGTGGTTCCAGCCACAAGGGTGCCATGGAAGTGTCCCGGCAGATATGCGGTATTGTGAATAACCATGTTGATTTGTTCCACGCTCATTACCACGCCGGAAATACCGCCGATGAAGCCGAAACCAACCAGCGACAGGAACATGCCCGAGAAAACCGGGTTTCCCCAAGGCGCCTTGCGAAGCCAGGTAAACAAGCCGGTATCTAGGCCCTTCCTGCGTTGAGCAACCTCAATGGAGCCGGGAACGGTCAACCCGTGGATCATACTGGCCAATACGGCAAGGTAGATCATGTAGCTGGTGTTGAGTATTTTCCATGTGGAAGTCAATCCCGGATCGGACAACAAGTGATGTGCAGAACCCAGTTGCAAAAACAGGATATACAACAGGAATGCGCCACGGCTCACCTTCTCGGACATCGGCTTGGCGCCGAACACCAGCGAAGCGATGAGGTACCAGATGGTGATGTGGGTTGCCACATTGATTTGCTGCGAAGAATGGCCGAAACCCCACCAGATAACCCGGTACATCATCGGGTCAATATGGCTGATCAGCCCCACCGACCAGAGGAACGTCGGGATCAGGATCAGCGCACCGGAAACGATGGTAAAAACGGCGATCACGGTAGCCGTCACGCCGCCGAACACCACCAGCGGAAGCGACCCGCTATAGGTTTTTTCTCTCTTGGCAACCACCAGCGTGCCGAGAAACACAAAACAGCCGATCAGTGCACCCACGGCAAACAGGATCAAACCCAGGTAAAAATGCGGTGCTGCCTGAAGTGGCGGGTATGAGGTCATCATCACGCTGGAGCCACCTTGCAACACAGCCACTGCAACCATAGCCGCACCGACAAGCATGAGCCAGAACTGTGCCCAGGCAAAGCGCGGTGTCGCCAACCGGTTACCCAGCACATGCGCACCCAGAAAATACAATGCAGCCATTTCAAAGAAAATGATCCACACCGCCAGATTGACCAGGCCATGCGCCGTCAAAGCCAGGTAAAACAATTCCGGGCTAAGCAATTGCACACTCGGCATACGCGTAAGCGCTACCCCGAGACCAAACAGTCCGCCAACCAGCAAAAACACCACCGCCGCAAAAGCATTCCACTTGACCAGCGTGTTGGCCGTTCTGTGAATCTTGAGGCCGGAAACCGGGTCAACACGAAAATCAGACATTGTCGTCGCCATTATTTCCTACTCCTTTACGTAAATTCTGCCCAGCATCGAATGATGGCCAATAGAGCCACCACCACCGCAGTATTCGCCGCATGCTATGGCAAAAGTGCCGGTTTTATTGGGAGTGATGGTGGTAACCTGCTCGTAGCCGGGATAAACCTGAAAGTTGATGTTTTCCGGCAACAACGAGAACCCATGCCCAACGTCATAGGAAGAGATATGCAAACGATATTTTTCCCCTTTTTTCAGCTCAAGGATAGGACGATATTGCCATTGCATAGCAGCCAGATAAACATCACTGCCGGGCGGTGGAGCCACCACGTCCTCGCCGGTCGCATCATCCTTGCGGATAGCGTACTTGGCTGCCATGTCGTCAACTTTTTGTGCAAAGGCCTCGGGAGTGGTTTTGTAAGTTTCGTTACTCATGTTTTGCGGCCCGGCAAAATGCCAGCCAATCATCCAGACAAACATGAAAATACACCACGAAAATGCGAGCACAATCCACACCAGCTCGCTACGTTCGATGGGTTCGCGCCACCAGTCCGGATTTGTCGGGGGGGTATAAGAAGTTCCCATAGCTTTATTTCTCCCTGTTAATTAGTTGAGTGCGGCATGATTACGGAGCCGGCGGCACGTTTATTATGTCCCACAAGCCCCATAACGTATAAAGCACCAAGGGCACCAATACAGCCAACGCTAACATTAGCCACTGGTTATCCAATGCTTTTTGCATGAAATGAGGGTTTACACCGTTTGGATTCGACTCTGACATCGTTCATTCCTCCCTTAACAATTGATGGCTAATGCCATAGACAGTTGACACGAAACAAAAACAACCTTGCGACTTTGTTTTTCTTTTTTCCACACACTGCCGCTCAAACTGCCATTCCAAAGCAGCCCACAGAACTTCGGGAAGCGTTTAATGCCGGAGCAGCATGAAAAGGCCGATGCCAAAATAAGCCGCAGCGCTGACACCTATCAGGACGGTCAATAGCAGCATATTGTTGTGCAGTATTTGTTGCACAAAAGAAACTGGCGTACTCCCAGTCTTGGATGATTCCATTGGATAACCTCCCGATGCGTTATTATTTGTTTGCATTTAATGCAATTGCCCCCTGCGGCAATTTGACGCGTTTCGGAATTCTGTTCCGACTGACAAAACCTGTCAAGTATAAATTGCAAGTATTTTAATCGGGTATTTTTTGCGGCCTCTCTCTTGGCCACCTCCGCTCATGACTCCCTAATCAGAAACCCAATAAATTCAGCGCGTAATGAGCGTCGATAGCTGTATTTTCCGGAAATGCAGATGCAATTTTCCAACTCATTGTGCTTCTTGAGTGATACGAAATGACGCTGTGCACAGCAGCTTCGGCTATTTCAGACCCAGCACGTCCTGCATGTCATACATACCCGCCGGCTGCTCTCTCAGGAAGCGCGCGGCACGCAGCGCGCCCAGCGCAAAAGTCGCGCGACTGCTGGCCTTATGGGTAATTTCAATTCGCTCGCCAAGCCCTGCATAAAGCACGGTATGGTCACCGACGATGTCACCGCCACGCACAGTGGCAAAGCCGATGGTGGAAGGATCACGCTCCCCGGTTACACCTTCCCGCCCATACACCGCGCACTGCGTCAGATCGCGTCCCAAGGTACGCGCAATGACCTCGCCCATGCCCAGTGCAGTGCCGGACGGCGCATCCACTTTGTGGCGATGGTGCGCCTCGATGATCTCGATGTCATAGCCATGCGCCAGCACGCGCGAAGCGGTTTCCAGCAACTTGAAGACCAGACTCACACCGACACTCATGTTGGGCGCGAACACAATACCGATGTCCCGCGCCGCTGCGCCAAGCTGCGCCTTTTGTTGCGCACTCAGGCCGGTGGTGCCGACCACCATATTCACGCCCAGTCCGCGGCAGATATCGAGGTGAAGCAGCGTGCCTTCGGGACGGGTGAAATCAATCAGCACATCCGCGCCCTGCAAGGCCGCGGCCACATCCGCGCTGATTTTTACGCCGCAAGTCATGCCGCATAATTCTCCGGCATCTTTACCAAGCAGTGCGCTGCCGCCATGTTCCAGCGCGGCATGCAACACCAGATCATCGGCATGCATCACACATTCCAGCAACGCACGCCCCATGCGTCCGCTGCTGCCGGCAATGGCAATCTTGATTTTATTCATATTGAACCTTTTATTTTGCAGCCTGCCCGGGCTGTTTGCCATCATCCATGCGCACCAGCTTGTCGCCTTCAAAATAAAGCGTCAGCCGTTGCTTTTCGACCACTTCGCCATGCTGCTCCAGGCGATACACATAGTCCCAGCGATCACCGTGAAAAGCGTCACTGACCATCGGGGTGCCCAGCACATAACGCACCTGCTGCCTGGACATGCCGATCTTGAGCTTGTCGCGCATCTCCGGCGTAACATAATTGCCTTGGCGAATGTCCATTTTGTATGGCGACAACACCGGCGAGGAAAGGTAGCTGCACGAAGCCAGCAGCATGGAAAGCAAAATCAGTTTGATACGCATCATCATCTCGTCACTTCAATCTTCAATTAACGTCGCATGATACCTTAAGCGGCCATGCCCAACATCTCCGCCGCATGCTTGCGCGTAGTTTCAGTAAGCTTTACGCCGCCCAGCATACGAGCGATTTCCTCAATACGTTGTTCACCGTCCAGTACGGTGATGCGGCTCAACGTAACGCCATTTTCCACTATTTTGTTTACTTGCCACTGATGATCGGCCGCAGCGGCAACTTGCGGCAAATGCGTGACGCATAACACCTGATAGTCCCTGCCCAATTGCTTAAGCAAACGCCCGACGATTTCCGCCACACGCCCGCCGATGCCGCTGTCTACCTCGTCAAAGATCAGCGTCGGTACGCTGGCAATTTGGCTGGTGGCGACCTGTATCGCCAGACTGATGCGCGACAGCTCGCCGCCGGAAGCGACCTTGGCCAGGCTGCGCGCCGGCACACCCGGGTTCGCGGCAACCTGGAACTCGACGGCTTCCAGACCGCAAGCATTGCCTTCGGCCAACGGCGACAATGCCACGGCAAAGCTGCCGTCCTGCATCGCCAGCGTCTGCATCGCGGCGGTAATCTCGCGCGCCAGCTTGCTGGCCGCCCGTTTACGCCCGACACTCAGCTTCTGCGCCGCCGCATGGTAGCTCTGCTGCGCGGCCTGTTCCTGCCGCGCCAGTTCGGCGAGATCGGCATTGCCACCCAGCTCCGCCAGACGCGACTCGATACGCTGTAGCGCTTCGTCCAGATGTTCTGGTGCGACGCGGTATTTGCGCGCGGCATCCATCACGCTCCGGATACGCTGCTCCAGTTCGTGCAGACGCTGCGGGTCATTATCCAGACGCTGCTGATAATGACGCAGCGCGTATACCGCCTCCTGCAACTCGGCCTGCGCGCTTTCCAGCATCTGCAAGGTACCGTCCAGACTTGCGTCATGCGCCATACCGTCGCGCAGCCGCGCCGTCAGCGCGTTGAGTTGCGCCAGACAGGCGGTGTCTGATTCGCCCAAAATTTCGATACCGAACGCGGCAGTCTCCAGCAGGCTCGCGGCATGCGCGAGGCGCGCATGGTCTGCCTGCGTCTCGTTCCATTCCGCCGCATTGAAACTCAGACCGTGCAACTCGTCGCGTTGAAACTGCAACAGCTCGCGCTCGGCCGCCACTGCCTCGACATTCTCGCTCAGGCTGATACGGCGGCGATGTAATGCCTGCCAGTCGCGGTACAGCGCAGCAACGTTCCCCGCCTCTTTTATCATGCCCGCATGGCCGTCCAGCAGCATACGCTGCATATCAGGGCGGAGCAGCGATTGATGCGCGTGCTGGCCGTGAATATCCAGCAACTGATCCCCCGCCTCGCGCAGCTGCTGCAGGGTGGCACTGCGCCCGTTGATGAAGCCGCGCGAACGTCCGCCAGCATCCAGTACGCGGCGCAACAGGCACATATTTTCATCGCCTGCCAGATCCTGCCCGGCCAGCCATGTTTGCAAATGCGGCAACGTCGTGATGTCGAATTCAGCGGCGATCTCGGCGCGCTCGCAACCGTTGCGCACCATCGCGGCGTCACCGCGCTCGCCAAGCGCCAGCGACAGCGCGCCGATCAAAATGGATTTACCCGCGCCGGTCTCGCCGGTCAGCGCGGTAAAACCGGAGGAAAAATCCAGCTCAAGCGAGGAAACGATGACGAAATCGCGGACACTCAGGAATTTCAGCATTTACAGTGTCTGGTTCCAGAGCAGCTTCTCGCGCAACGTATGATAGTAGCTGTGTCCCACCGGATGCAGCAGACAGGCCGCTTCAGGATGGCGCGTGACGATGATCTTGTCGTGCAACTGCAAGTCACAACTGGTGTGGCTGTCATAGCGCACGTGGATATCGCTGGTGCGGTGCATCAGTATCTCCAGCACGGAGCTGCTCTTCACCACGATGGGGCGGTTGCTCAGGGTGTGCGGACACACCGGCACCAGTTCCAGCACATCCAGACTGGGGTGCAGAATCGGCCCGCCCGCCGACAGCGCATAAGCCGTCGAGCCGGTGGGCGAGGAAACGATCAGCCCGTCTGCGCGCTGGTTGTACAGGTACTCACCATCGATGCGCACCTCGAATTCGATCATGCTGCTGATATTGCTGCGATGCACGACCACTTCATTAAAGGCCAACCCGCTGGATATTTCAACGTCATTGCGCAACACACGCGCCGACAACAACAGACGCTGCTCGGTGACGAACTTGCCATCCAGCATCGCCTCCATGCTGTCCTGCATGTTCTCCAATGTGAGGTCGGTGAGAAATCCCAGCCTGCCCTGATTCACGCCAACCAGCGGCACCTGATATGGCGACAGGGTACGCGCGATATTCAGCATGGTGCCATCGCCGCCGATCACGATAGCCAGATCCACTACATTGGCCATTTCGTTCAGGCTCATCGCCGGATAGGGGCTGTCCTTGACCTGCTCGGCGGTCAGGCTGTCCACCACCACGTTCAATCCCCTGGACGACAGAAACGCGGCCAGACTCAACAACGGTCCGGCGATTTCCGGAGCCTTGTGTTTGCCGATCAACGCGACGTTCTGAAAAGGGAATTTCATGGGCGCGATTAAACCACATCGCTCATGCAATGACAAAGCCGACGACGTATGGCTAAAGCAGGTTTTCAATCACCGGGAAAAGCTCTCTTTCCTCGAATCTCACATGAGCCGACAAACCCTTGCCAAAACCGCCTAACGCTTCGCTGTCATTCCGCCGCAAGTCATCAAGCAGCGCCCGCAACTGTTGGTGATCCGCCATGGTGCGTTGCACCAGCGACTGGGTTTCCGCGCTGCGCAGCAACGGCAGCAACGACTGTTCCTCGACCTGAAAGTGCGGCTCCAGCTCAGCGGAGAACGCCCGGATGACACGCTGACAGGTTTTAGCCACCAAATTCTCGTCGCGCGATTGCGCAGCCCGCTCACATGCCTTTGCCAGCGTAAGCGCAGTGTGGTGCTCCCGCGATAAAGGCTGCAAGACCGTGCCTCTTTTCACGTCATGCACCCATCAAACCGGCGTCACCACAAAAACCCGCGGATCATCGCCATACTCCAGCAGGATGCGGCGCACCCGTTCCTGCCACAGCTGCCGAAACTCGACAACCTCGTCCCGTGTCGCCGTATTTTCCAGACAACTTGCCATCAGCTCGGATGCACGCGGGGAAACCGGCACATGCTGCAAATTGACTGCAACATGCACTGCCTGATTCGTATCCAGCCGGGCAAACCGCATCTCTCCCGGCATTTCCACTGCAAAGAACAGCAGGCGCCGCCGGTCAAAACGCCCGGCGAGCCCCTTGAAACCGTTTTCCGACATGGCGCCGGTCAGCATGCTCACGACATTCGCAATGACGCCTGTCACACCGCTTGCGCTGTCCTGCCTGAACTCCACACGGACATCACCGCGCACCGGCATCGCGTCCGGATAAAGAAAATCCAGCGCCTTGCAGGTCGCCCAATAGGCCGATGCGACCGTCGGACAGGAATGCCCGGCCAGCCGCACCGCATCGAAATAGCCGTATTGCAGAATCCCCCCTTCCGTCGCGCCGAGAAATTCGGCCAGCGGGTCATACAGGCTGATTCTGGGTACCGCGTCAAAAAAATCTGGATGGCTCATGTTTAGTCAAACCTAGAAAGAGAAATCCACCTCGGCTGTGGCATTGCGGCTCGGCAGCAGAAAAAATGAGTAAGCCTTTTTGTCCAGCAGAACGCGTAGCCAAGCTTGGCATTCACCATGGTGTGCGCATCATAGCTGCCCGGCACGCCTTTCGCCGTATCGGTATTCTGGGCAGTAGAAAAAACCTTACTGGAGTAGTTGACATTTAACATGCCTGTCCAGAGGCCTTGCTGAGCGATCATGCCCATATTGACAACATTTTTTGGCGAATCTATCAGTCGCTTGCCCACACTCAACGGGTCTACGCTATTCTCGAGCATCTCAGAGCCGATGTATGCGTAGCTGGCGTTAAGCGTCAGCCAGTTCGTCAATCCGGCTTCTGCCGTCAACTCGATACCGTTAATTTTTGCTTTTCCCGCATTGATACGCTTTGACACTATGGGCACATTACTCAAACGAAAATTGGTAATCAGATCTTTGAGGATGGTCTGGTAATAAGTGACATTGGCCTTGAATTTATCCGACACTCGCCACTCTCCCCCGATTTCCCATGTTTCACCGCGCTCCGGCTTCAGGGTTGGATCACCGATACTGGTAATACCAAAAATTTTTGCATAGGAATACAAGTCGTTATTGGTTGGCGCACGGAAGGACTGCCCGAACGATGCCCTCAAGGTGACGGGCTCTGTCGCTTGGTAAACCGCCGACAGCTTGGAATTGAATGATGAATCGCTGCGCGACGCATAAGTAACGGCTGAAGGCGTAGTGTTCTCGTAATAACTACCCTTGGTCTGCCAATCGTCAAAGCGCCCGCCGATATAAACCTTAAGCTT
>Ga0209000_1001490_pt1 | contig 14733 bp, 17 predicted proteins | sample RifGroD2_FD_183998 | JGI IMG/M metagenome (GOLD analysis project Ga0209000, IMG submission 183998) | Groundwater microbial communities from Rifle, Colorado, USA - Groundwater D2 (SPAdes) (version 2) | ecosystem: Environmental > Aquatic > Deep subsurface > Groundwater | place: Rifle, Colorado...
TACAATTTATAAACTTCCTCTCCATATGTATTATATATAAAATTTAGTTCATTATCTTCTCCTTTAATATAAACTTTACTTCTATTATGATTCCATTGAGCGCAACTTTTACAAACGGTATTTAAATGATACTCCTTGCCACTATGTTGATTTTCACCAAAGAAATTAATATGATAAGGATAATAATTATTACACTTAGTACACTTTTGCCATACTATATCTGGTTCTATTTTTAAAACATATGTAATACAATCTCTAATGTATTCATTATATTTATTTATTGTTTCTATAGGAATATTTTTAACAAATCTACTATCTTCACAAATTGTTTCCATACCTAAATGCTCTAATAAAACATTCATTGCTTTTCTTTGATCTACATCTAACCTACCAAGTTTACTATTGCCTAATATTAATTTTAATCCTTCCTCTGAAACACAATTTACTTCTTGTGTACCACCTAAAACACTTGATCCATAGTTTATCTTATACCTATTCATATACATTGAATATTCTTGTTGTAAATTATTTTGTCCAGTCTTTTTAAGTAATACTTTGCTCATAACAAAACTTATCGGATAATACAATTCTCCATCCTCTCTAATAACTGGTACTTTAACTTCTCCTATTAATATCTCTTCTTGTCTAATCTCTTTCTCTTGTGTATTTATCAATTTATTCTTTCCTCTTTCTTTTATATATTTAATTGTGTAGTATTTTATTTATTACTTTAATACACTCAATAAGCATCATTCCTCTCAAAAATTTCTAGTGAGATATTCATCCCTAGATAAGTATAACATTTATATATAAATAAGTCAAATATAATTTTAACCTATTTCAATCCAATCGAACAAATTACAAAAACAATAATCCCAATAAATGCATCCATAAAAATCAAAATATCCATCTACATAAAACCTCCATAAAATTACTACAGATCCTTATACAACAGCACTTATAACATATTATACTATATCTCTTCCTATATACTGGGGTGTATTTTACAACTCAAGACGATGCAATTATCTCTCATATACGATACTCTAAAAATTGGTGAAAATAATTTTTACAATCCATATCAAATTAATATCTCAAAATTATATAAAATCTAATCTAAACCCAAAACAAAAATTTACCAAACAACACAAATCAAATAATCCCTACATCCTTACTCTAACAACCATTACAACCATATCACTCGGATGAGATGCTATATAAGTAATACACTTCATCCGAACAAATCTCTGTAACATAACTGTAACAATGCTTTAAAGGATTTTAAAATTATTTTCTCTGGTAAATTTTTCTTTGGAAAATAGAAGATGAATATTTATTATAAATTCTTTTACAAATATATAAATAAATGTTTGACATGGGTTATATGATATGGTATACTTAGTAAGAGGGGAGAAACTATAAAATAAATCAGAAAGGAGGAAAATATGTTGGTAATTATATTGCATATGCCATTACATATACAAATTAATATTATTGTTGCTACTGGTTTTACATAAGTAAGAAATAAATAAATTATTCTGCTTAGCATAAAATATTAATTGAGATGAACTTGTGAAGAACAATTAATATTTTCGTTCCCTTGCTCTATCCAATTAAATCAAATTATAAATATCAAAAGGAGATTAAAAACTAAACATGGATGAAAACAATAATAAGATAACAAATAAAACTTTTATTAAAATTCCTAACTCTCTATTCACAATAGAAAAGAATGAATTAGGAGAAGAAATAGGAGTGACTATATTCAAACAAATAGGTACAGAGGGATTCACAATATGGTCATATCTATTATTCACTCAAGGTAATCAAGTATCTGCTCAAACAAGTGTAAAAAGAATTGGTTCATTCCTTAATAGAAATAAAGAATCAAGATCAAAATACATAGCCAAGAATGGATTAAATGATTATAGATCAATAAAGAAATATCTAAATGTATTACTCAAAATGGATATGATAAAACTAGAACAATTCTCAGATGAAGTTATAGAAATAAACAATAACTATTTTACAAATATAAGAGCAGATGAAGAATTATTCATTGAAGTAAATCCATTAGATGATGGTAAAGGATTCTCAATAATATCATCACAATTATTCTTTGATTATGTTCATAAGATTGGTCACATAGGATGGAGTATATATTGCTTACTATTCAAAAATCACAATATCAATTATGGTAATCAAGATGATGATCCATATACTATGAAAAATTATGGTTTTGCTAATTGTTCAGAGGAATATATATCTAAAATATTAGATAGAAGTAGAAAAACTATTAGTGAATACATAAGTGAAAATAAAATAATACAAACATCACTTGTAAGAATATTTGAACAAAAAGATAGAGAATGGATTAATAGTAAAACAGGTTTAACTGAATTTAAGTATATGCCTAATCACTATGTAGTACATGCAAAATATAATCCTGAAAACAAATACTATATAGAGACAAATCAAATCAAAGTAAAGAGAAATAGAGAGAAGAAAATTAATTTTTCAGATTCGTGTTTACACGGAGATGTAATCTTAATTCTATCTATATCTAATTCTATCTTTATATTAATTTTATATATATTATAAGTCTATATATATTATGTAACAATTTTGTGGGGTATTCTGCATAGGATTTTTTATCTGTGCAACTTACCTGCATAAGAATTATTTTATATGCAATATCCCTACATAGAATTTTTCACTCATGCAGAATGCCTGCATAGAAAATTTTGTTCATGTAACTAACCTGCAAAATTGTTACACGGTAATTTACATTAAATGGATTATGAAAAGAATTTGAAAAGGTGGTAAATATATGATAAATAGATATAAGAAAATATTTAGTAAGTCTATAGCAGTTCAATTAATTGTTTTGGGGAATGAATTATTGTTTACTGAACCAAATAGATTGAAGCATAATTTATCTGTATTTGTGTTTAATGAAACTAAGGAATTGTTGGAGCAATTGACAAGTATAACTAATAAGAATAAAGAGGAGAGATAAATTGATGAGTAACTATATTTACAAAATGTTTGATAAGAATAATGAAATAATATACATAGGTAAAACAATTAATATTGATCAACGCCTTAGACAACACATGACAGATAAAGATAAGAAATGGTTTAAAACGGTTAGCAAAATATATTATGCAGAATGTCTTAATAAAACTGATATGGACATATATGAGATATATTATATTAATAAATTAGTGCCTTTACATAATAAACAATCTGTAAATGGTTGTGAATTTAGTCAAGAATTAGATGAACTTAATTTTATTGAATCTGGATTTAATGTTAAGTTAGAGTTATCTAAGATAAATAAGAAAGAAAAACAGAAGAAAAAATTACAGCAAGAAAATAAATTTATTACAAGTAAGTATTGGTATGAAGAAATTAATGAGTATACACAATATTATGAAGTTGGAAATAGATATATTGAAAATGAAGAATTACTAAACTTTTATAAAGATAATATCGAAATAAAAGATTTGTTTAAGTTATTAAACAATCTTCAATTTATGGTTGATAAAGACCCATGTACCTTATTTTTTTATCGGGACATAGAAGATATCAATTGTTACAATGATATATCTGTTTATCTTATATCATTTTCAACAAAAAGTTATAAATATACTTTAGAAGAATTCATTGATAAGATATCAGATAGCACTATTACTCCTTTGAAATATTTAAGTGATGAAGATGTAAAGGAAGTAAATAGTCTTAGAATTAATGAATATTGTATTTTCAATAACATGGTTGTGATAAATAAAATTAATAATAAAGAAGGAGAAATAAAATAAATGAAAAAAGCTTTAAATGAACAAGGAAAACTAATAGATATTATAGAATCTGTCTCAACATCTACATACACCTGTCCTGTCTGCAAAGAAGTGTTAACTAGAAATTTTGGTGCTCAAAAACAATTTTACTCTCATGCTAAAGATACTGAATCCAATGTCTCACAATGCGAAGCAAAAATGAAACTCATTATAAAAGAAGATAAATCAATTTTTCAACAATCAGAATCAAATGTATTATCTACAGAATTTTATAATAAACAATTTGATGATATAGAAGTAGAAATGTCTGATTATATGTCAGAGGAAGGGTATTATTTGACTAAGGAGCAAAAGGATATTATCTTTAGTACAGAGGATAGGGTTAAGGTTAGTGCATTGACTGGGAGTAGTAAGACAACGACATTATACTACTATGCCAAAACAAGACCACATAAAAAGATATTGTATATTGTGTATAATCGTAGCATGAAAGAAGAGGCATTGCTTACATTTGGAAAATTAAGGAACGTTTCAGTGATGACTTTACACGGATTGGCCTACTCTTTCTGCGGAAAATATTATAGAGATAAGTTAACTCTTAATTATGGTACAGTTGATATTATTAAAGATTTAAAACTTGATTGGAATAAAGATATGGAATTAGCCGTAAAAGTAAACGAAATGATGAAAAATTTCATGCTAAGTGATGCTGAGAAATTTGAAGATTTAGAGATATTTAAAGAAGATGATATGAGAAGTAAAATACTATCCTGTGCTCATAGATTGTGGGAACTTAAAAAATCATATAAGAACAACATAAAGATAGAGCATGATTTCTACCTTAAGTGCTTCCAAGAGTCGCATACAGACTTATCTAGTAAATATGATATAATCATGAACGATGAAATGCAGGACAGCAGTTTAATGATGTTTGATATAATAAAAAGTGCTAATACTACTGGTCTGATTGTGGTCGGAGATTATCTACAGTCAATTTACTCCTTCAGAAATTCAGTTAATATCATGCCTATGTTTGACGCAAAGGAATATAAACTGACTACATCTTTTAGAGTTTCACAGAATATTACTCATGTATGTAATTTACTTGTATCTGATTTTATTGGTGATAATATTAAAATGAAAGGTTTTAATTCTAAACAAACAATAGTAGATAAGATAGATAAATCAAAACCTTATGTTTGCTTATGTCGTACTAACGCATATATATTCTCTGAAATTGCTGGTGCATTAAGTGAAAATAAAAATAAGAGATTATTTTTTGAGGGTGGTTATCAGAGTTATAATTTTAATAACCTTAAAGACTGTCTATTTTACAGTCAAGGATATCCTACAAAGAATAAAATATTTTCTAAATTTAAAGATTATACAACTATGAAAATATTTGCAGAACGCACAGATGACATTGAACTTTTATCATTAATTAGAATGGTAGACAAATATGGAAATAGAATAGTTGATATTGTTGATGGAATTAAAAATAATGCCGTTACAGATAAGAAAAAGGCAGATATAATATTTTCTACATGTCATCGAGCAAAGGGCATGACTTATTCACTACCAGTATACATAAGTGGAGATTATTTAGATGTTGAAAACTTGTATAAGAAAAAATATCTCACTCCCCAAGAAGAGCTTAGTGACAAAGATAAAGAAATTTTAGAAAAAGATTTAAGCGAAGAACTGCACATAATTTACGTATCCATAACTAGGCCATCAGGAAAAATTTCCTTGAGTGATAGTATTAAGAGATATTTACTAATGAGACATAAGGATATAGGACATAAATTACACAGTGTAATCAATAACATTAATGAACAGAAAGAGGTTATTTAATGAGAGAAGTATTTTTAGATGATTTGCCAAGATGGGGTAAATATACAAGCATAGATAGAATAAATTGGAAAGATAGTGTGGGATATAAAGTTAAGTTTATATATGATGATATCGAGGGAGAAATAGAGATCATAGATTATATTATTAAAAAACAAAGATTAAATATAAGGTATGGTAATAAAGATTTTTCTATAAAAACTATAAACTTTTCAAAATGCAGATTAGGAGAATTATTAGGCACACATACTAAAAAATATAAATATAATATAGGAGAGATAATACAAACTAAAAATGGACAAATAGAGATATTAGAACAAATTAGAATGTTAAGTAATAAAAATACTACACAAAAAGGTTATAAATATAAATGTTTAGTTGATAATAATATTGACGAAATATTAGAAACTAAATTAAAAGAAGGGAGTGGATGTAATGTTTGTTCAAATTATAAAGTTTTAAAAGGTATAAATGATCTTTGGACTACTCATCCTGAAGTTGCACAATTATTAAAATATCCAAGTATAGGTTATCAAATAACATATGGATCTACTAATAAAGAAATATTTATTTGTCAAAATTGCAGATGTGAAAAACTTATGAATGTACATAAAGTAGTTTATTATAATTTTATCTGTTCAAAATGCGGTGATGGTTATTCATATCCAAACAAAATAGGATTCAATTTATTAGAACAATTAAATATTGAATTTATTCCAGAATATAAATTTAATAACTATAAATTAGATTTTTACTTTGAGAAAAATAGTATAATATATGACTTAGAAATGGATGGCGGTATGGGTCATGGGCATGAAAATAGAATGACTGGTCAAACAGCAGAAGAAACTAAAGCGATTGACGAAGAAAGAGATGAATTAATAAGAGAAAATAGTATAGAAATCATTAGAATTGATTGTTTTAAGAGTGACTTGGAATACATAAAGAAGAATATATTAAATAGTAAATTAGCAACCATATTTGATTTATCTAATATTAATTGGTTAAAATGTCATGAATATGCATGTAGTAGTTTAGTTAAAGAAGTGTGTAATTTATGGAATAGTGGTATTACGAGCACGATTGAAATTGGTAAAATATTAAAAAAATATCAGACTACAATAATAAGATATCTAAAACAAGGGGCAGAACTAGGATGGTGTGACTATAATTCTAAAGATTCACATTTAGAAGCATTGAAAAAAGGAAGAGACACTTCACTTAGAAAAAAGAGAAAGAAAATTGTTCAATTAACTCTAAATGGTGAATTCATAAAAGAATGGGATAGTATAAATAAAGCTCAAATAGAATTAAATATACTTGGAATATCAAATTGTTGCTATATAGATAAACAAAATAAATCTGCTGGAGATTTTAAATGGATGTTTGTAGACGATTATTATAATAATATAGACAATATTGAACCAGTAAAAAGAATAATAGATGGAGGCAAGAAAAGACTTGTTATACAATTAGATTTAGATGGTAATTTTATTAGTGAATGGAATAGTTTATCTGAAGCAGATAGAAAAACTGGAACATCTTTTAAGAATATATCATTGTGTTGTCTAAACAAAAGAAAAACAGCAGGTGAATTTAAGTGGATGTATAAAGAAGATTATGAATTGTTACATAATACATCTAGCTCACAACTTATACAAAACTAGTAAATAATATTATTTACATAACTTAATCAATTTAATAGTAGGAGGGGCATACAATAACATATCAATCCCAAATCATCCCTCCTACACACACACACACACACACACACTATATAAAAAGAGGAGATAAACAAAATGTTTAAAAACAACCCTGATTTTTTCCCCACTCCACCTACCTTAATCGCAAAGATGCTAGACAAAATAGATTTCAAATATATCTCTAGCATCCTTGAAAATTCCGCAGGGAAGGGAGATTTAGCAGACGCTATAATTGAGAAATTTAAACTATCACGTTCTCACTATTACAATCGTGAAGCAGTATGGGATTTGGATTTGATTGAAATAAATTCAGATTTGCAACATATCCTTAAAGGTAAAGGGTATAGAGTTATTCATGATGACTACTTAACTTACAACACATATAAACATTATGACGCAATTATTTCTAATCCACCGTTCAGTATTGGAGATAAATTTTTATTGAAAATGATTGATATGCAAGAGTCTCATGGTGGAGGAGTGATAGTATCATTGTTAGGAGCAGAAACTCTCAAAAATCCATACAGCAACATCAGAAAAGAATTATTAGATAAACTAGAACATCATAACGCAGAAATCGAATATATTCAAAATGCTTTTATTGATGCCGAAAGATCAACAAATGTAGAGGTTGCTCTCATATACATTTCAATTCCTAAACCAGAACATTCCTCTATAATTTTAGATGATTTAATGAAACAAGAGCAATTTAGAGAAGAAATTCATTATAATAATGAAATAGTCAATGCTGACTTTCTCAAAGGAATTGTTCAGAAATATAATTTTGAAGTAAAAACAGGATTAAGATTAATTGCTGAATATAATGCAATGAAACCTTATATATTATCTTCCTTTAAAGATGATAGTAGTAATACTATATTAAATCTAACTGTTAATGATAAAGATCAAAATTCTTCAATTGAAAATGCTTATATTAAAAATGTTCGTTCCAAGTATTGGTTGGCATTATTCACAAATGAAGATTTTATGGGTCTATTTACATCAAATTTGAGGGAAAAGTATCAATCTAAAATAAGTGAATTGAAAAATTATGATTTTAGTCTTTATAATATATACACTATAAAAATTCAGCTTAACAATGAGATGGTAAAAGGAGTAGAAGATACTATACTTAAATTGTTTGATGAATTTTCTTATCAGTCATCATGGGATAAGGAGTTTGGGAAAAATATAAGATACTTCTCAGGGTGGAGCACTAATTCTTGTTGGAAGGTTTCGAAACGTGTGATAATTCGTCTAAATGGTTTTAATACTTATGATGGATCTATAGAATATGATTATAAAGTTAAAAATAAATTAGAGGATTTACAGAAAATATTTGATTATTTAGATGATGGATTAACTGATGATGTCAACGTAAAAGAAACTTTAGAATTCGCTAGAAAATGCAATGATACCAAAAGAATAAAGTTTAAATATTATGTGGCAAATTTCTATAAGAAAGGTACTTGCCATCTGGAGTTTACTAATTTAGATATCCTTGAGAAATTCAATATTTTTGCTGGAAGAAACAAAGCATTCCTTCCACCATCTTATGGCAAAAAGAATTATAGAGATATGACGGTAGAAGAACAAACTGTCGTTGATGAATTTCAAGGGGAAGACGACTACAATATTATCATGAGTAACACTGATTATTACATAGTTGAAACATCTAATTTATTAATGTTGACATAATTAAATTTACATAATCTATAAATAAAATTATTTGACATCCAGTTCACAAAATGCTATAATTATCACATAGGCAAGGGGCGGTATATTTACACATTCCACAAATCATACTAAAATATACCTACCCATTACCTTTAAATCCAATAATAAAATAAATACAAAGGAGGTGATAATAATATTAACCAAATCAACCACAACATCAAAAACATAAAACTATACTTATACACTGGTGTATTCACTCATTTTCTACTCTTCGCAATGACAACTCCTACTATAAACATATATTTCATGCAAAAAGTATCAACTTATATCTATTCTATAGTAAATTGGGTAGGAATTATCACAATATTTATGATAAATTACATATTAAAGAAGCAAAATAATAGAGAATTATTACAAAAATTCTTCTTATTGATTGTAATTCTAGATGTTCTAGGATTCTTATTTGTATCAATATATGGATTACATGATATAAATATAAGATTCTTCGGAATAGCAATACTAAATTCAACTTCATCCGCAATATGGATTTGTATTATGAAATCAAATATAAATAAAGTATGGCAAGGCGAAGAACTAACTAATTATCAGACTCAAGAGAGTTATCTAATATCTATAGCACAGATCATGGGAGCAACATTAGCAATATTGATGATTAAATTAGAAGTAAATATTAATATTTTGATTGGATTACAGATATTGGCACAATTTATTATAGGAATATTTGATTACAAGGTGATTAGGATTGTTGAGAAGAATTTGGAGGTGAAACAAAATGTACCTAAATCAAACTGAAATAACAAAACTTAAAAATCTAATATTTACTGCCACAGAGGATGAAGATAATCCTAATAAATGTATGGAGTGTAACCAAGACAGTTTAGAATATTGTGAGTTTGCAAATTTATGTAATAGGTATGGTGCTATCAATAGATCAGAAGGAATGAGTATGTTAAAGGATTTATTTGATACTATTGAACATTTATCTTTACAAATAGTAAAATAAATAATTATTTGACAATCCACACCACAAATATGGTATAATAATTACAGGAGATGTGGTGAAAGAAAAATATATGAATATAGGTTTTCATATTGAATGCGAAAATTGTCACAGTAATTCTACTTCAATTGAACATACTGAAAAATTTAATATGTTGTATGACGATAGTTATACAGAGCATTGGGTGCATTTAGTTTGTAAAGAATGTGATAATAAGAAGTTAATACATAGTTATAATACATATTGATTAATATTCAATTGAAAGGAGGTGAAAAGAAATGTATGAATTAACTGAGAAAGACAAGGTATTATTACTATGTGCTTTTGAACAAGATGAAAATGAATTGGGTTATGAGACTTGCATTGTAAGTTTAGCTAATGAATGTGGTAAAAATTATAGAGAAACAAGTGAGCGATTATTAATCAAACTTGGTGTAAAAGTAATTAATGAATAAATATCATAGAAAGAGAGGGATTATATTATTAAAATTCAACCAGTAATTAAATGGAGTGGAAGTAAAAGAAGTCAAAGTGAGGAGATAATCAAGAGATTTCCAAAACAAATAGACACTTATTATGAACCTTTTATTGGAGGAGCATCTATACTATTTCAACTATTACATAGTGATAATAAAATAAATAATTGTATTTGTTCAGATATAAATGCAGACTTAATAAGTCTATGGAATATGATTAAAGATAAACCAAAATATCTTATTGAAAACTATAGTGGAATGTGGGGAGAGTTAAATACAGATCAAGACTTAGCTAGAAAGAAACAATATTTTGGAATGGTAAGAAAAAGATTCAATGAATTACATAAACCAGAAGATTTTCTTTTTATAAGTAGAACAACCACAAACGGATTAATTAGATATAATTTAAAAGGAGAGTTCAATAATTCATTCCATGTAACTAGAAATGGAATTATTCCTAAGACATTAGAGAAAATAATATATGAATGGTCTGCTGTATTAAACAAGAATAGTGTTGAATTTATACATAGTGATTACATAGATTTAAAACCAAAAGAAAATGATTTTGTGTATTTAGACCCTCCATACGCAGGGACAAAAGGGATGTACTATGGAACAATAGATTATGATAAGTTATGGGATTGGCTAAGGGAGTTAAAATGTGGTTATGCTTTAAGTTTTGATGGTACTTGTGGCAAAGAAGATAGAACATATGAAGTGCCAAGTGATTTATATAATTCACATGAATACATATATAGTGGATGTAGTAGTTTTAAAAGATTGAAAGAACAAACCACTGAGTATGTTAGTGAAAGTTTGTATATAAAGTAATAAATAATAATTATATAACATGGAGTAAACTATTTATGGAAGGAGGTGAAAAGAAATTTTAAAATACTTAGGACAATATTATGTAGAACAGCAAACCAATACAGACGGAAAACCTTCAAAGAATAAAGATGATAATTATCTAAAATTTAAAAATAATCAAATCTACAGATACTCAGATAATCCTCCTATTCTTGCAATGCTACTACCATCCGGTTCAAGTACAGTAAACAATCTAATGCCAAAGTTTGAATCAGCAGGAATTAAAGTATGGGAACATATTAGTGGAGATATATGTGAAGAGGCAATTCTTTTATTCAATGAGGAAAGTTTACATGAGATACATAAAATAGTAAGAATATTAACCAAAGGAAGCAATCAACAATTAAAGGATTGGAAACTGAAAGAAAAATTAAAAGAAGAAAAGTTAAAACTCAAAGAATCTAAAAATAATATTACAAATACAGATACATAAAATCACAAATATTTGACTCTCTAAGGCGTTCAATATCTCACAACTAATAAGTATTCACAAAGAATAATCTGATTGATTCTAGTCTTAAATATTTTAATTCTCTAAAAACTAGCATTTCAAACCCTTGCTACAGGCGGTTTCTAGGGTTGGAAAATATTAGTATAATTATTATAGTAAGAGACATGTATCTGGTAAAGTCTAATAAATGCAAAAATAAATAGAATAAGAAAGAAGGCAAATAAAATGCAAAAATTAATACTTAATGGCACAATATCCCTATCAGAAACACTTACATTACAAAATAAACCTAATTACATAATAACTTCATTAATCAACAATAAACAACAATCAGTAACTCAAATTCTAGACACAATTTTTTCTTCAAAAAATACAGTTGATAAATTAATGGAAGTAAAGCTAGTAGAATACATTACGGGGAAAGAGCATAAAGGTTTCGGAAAATTAATTATTGGTAGAGAATCTTATAATACAAAAGTTGAATCATATTTTGTTGGTGAGTTTCAATTAGAGAAGAAATTATTTGAGTTATTGGATACTAATGTTGAGTTGACAATATTGGATCTAACTGATTCTATTGGTGAATATATTTCTGATAATAATATTGAGGATTATAATAATTCTACTGGGACATCGGAGGATATGCATAATGACAAAGTTAAAGCAATGTAAAGGAGGGGATAGTAATTATGGTGATTATGGTGATGTAGAATTAGATAGAGTTGAAGAGAAATGTAATTGTTGCAACAAAAGAATGACAAATGTAAAGTATATTTATACAAATTTAGATGATGGTAACTATTATTGTAAAAAATGCGTGAATACATATAATATTAATGCAATACCTTGTGCCGAAATGAATTATTAAAATGAAAGGAGAATCAAATGAAAAGCAATTGTCTACTAGAAGCATGGAAACAATTCATATTTAATCCTACTAAAACGATAATACATAAACGTGGTTCATGGTTAGAAATATTCCAATGTAAATGGCCTCACTTTTATTGGTTGGATTTAAGGGATAATCATTATTATCATTATTGTGCTAAATTTTCTGATAAACCATTTATTAATCAAATATGGTTTGAAGGTGAAATTAAAAGATTCTTATGGCATGATAAGAGTGAAAGGAGAGAAGAGGTATAATGAAACAAGTCATTATATTGAAATGGCATGTTATCACGTTGAATAAATGGACAGATGTAAGGGTTGGTCAAATGTATTGTATGAAAAATTGCGAGAAGAGTCCAAATTAGGATAAATACAATAGAAGGTGAGTTTTATTCTAAAATAATTAAGGTTTGCAACCAATAACAAGAAGGAGAAATTGAAATGATTGATAAAAACTTTATAATTACAGAACTAGACTTAGATGAATTGGAAATTGATCTACAAGAAAGAATAGAAGAATTTATTGAAGAAAAACTTGGAGCATTGGCATCCAGACAAACAGAAGTTTCAGTAGAATATCAAGAATATATGAATGAAGGCATGAGATGTTTTAAAGATGAAATGAGATGTGAATTATGGGTAGAGGTTAAGTTTAATCAGTATAAATATAAAAATGAGAAATTGAATGAAGATAGAGTAGAAAGCATTGGTGCTGTATTTGAGTATAAAGGGCATAAACCATTTTATATTGATGGTAAATTTGTGAGTAGAAGTGTATTTGAGTGGACACAAGGAATGGTTAGTCAGAAGAGTGATGTAATTTATGGTGTAAAGAAGAATGAATTGTATGATATGATTCAGGATTTGATTATGGATTGTTAGTTGGTTGATTGATTGGGATAAGGGGAGTGTTGTGCTCTCCTTATGCCCTATTATATAAAACAGAATAATGAAAGATGGAGGAATAATTAATTGATTAATAGCGATGTACAATTATTTTGGGCAAATGATGCGATTGGTGATATTGCAATTATATTTGATATGGTTGAAGAAGATAGAAACAACAAATACACATGTCCTGTTTGCGGATCTGAAGTTAAACCAGTAGCTATTGGAGGCAAAACTAAAGATGGTAAAGTAGCACAAGTATCTTCTCATTTCTCTCATTTTGATGCAAGCAAATGTAGTAACGAGTCAGCGATTCACTACTGGTTCAAGAATCAGATTTTAATCAATGGTGACAGTTTCATTATAAAAACAGATGAAGAACATGAGTACAAATGTAAAGAAGTATTGATTGAGCAGTTTTATAGAACTGAGTTTGGTATTTATAAACCTGACATTACTATTATTACTGAATGTGATAATAGAATTTACTTTGAAATGAATTATACTAATAAGAAGAAAGTCGAAGACTATATGGATAAGTGGTTAGAGTTAGGTAATCCAGTAGTAGAGGTTGATATTAAGATGCTCATGGATGCGAGTTTTAATAAGACTAAGTATTGGTTTAAAGCATTGTTTTATGAAGGTAAATGTTTTAATACTAAGAAAAATGATTTGTATTATGATACCATTGGACAATTAAAAGAAAGAATATGCAAAAACAATGTTATTGATAATGAAATCAGAGAAAGAATTAAAAAACTTGATTGGTTTTGGTTGGAAACAATCAATTATAAAAGAGGAGAGACAAATATTGAACAATTGGTAAACTATATTGATTATACTGAACAAGATGAAAAAGATTTAATTTTTATGATATTATCTAAGAAAAGATGCGTACCAATATATGAGGATTATATAAATTATAAGATTGAATTGTTTGAGAAGTTGGCAAATAATTATATAGGCAGATTGGAAAATGGTATTTATAAGGAATATTTTTTAATTAGTAAAATTAAAGTTGGTAGAAAAAATAAAAATATTATTTACAATACTATTCAATTGAATAATAATTATTATAAAAATTTATGCCTAGATTTTGAAG
>Ga0209000_1001495_pt1 | contig 14703 bp, 15 predicted proteins | sample RifGroD2_FD_183998 | JGI IMG/M metagenome (GOLD analysis project Ga0209000, IMG submission 183998) | Groundwater microbial communities from Rifle, Colorado, USA - Groundwater D2 (SPAdes) (version 2) | ecosystem: Environmental > Aquatic > Deep subsurface > Groundwater | place: Rifle, Colorado...
CTATTTCCGGGTCTGTGTTACGCTTCATCTATTGATTTTGGTTCGCTTTCTCCTTTGCCTACGCTTAAGACTGTGCGTTGCCGCGTGTGTTCATTCTTTTACAGTCCCCAAGGCTAAGTACGGGTGTACCGACTCGCACTTTCCCGATTGGATTTCCACCAATTGTACAATAACAACTTATCAGTACGCACGCTCTTGTTCTGGTGAAGCCTTGCCTTCATAGCTCATATCCATACTTTCATAAATCATACGCTTAATAAGTTCATCAGATGCTTGTTTCTTGGTAGTTCCAACCCTTACATATACACCTTTTGGCATAAGACCTGCACTTTTTATGTAATAAGGTCTGTCAACACCTCTAGCTATATGAATTACAACCACATTTTTTCCGTCGATAACTTCATTTTCTATGCTCACATAACCTTTTAAATCCTTCTCTATCGCATCTGAAAGTATGTTTGATATTCTTTGCGACACATCATCCGGGTCACTCACCCCGACTACTGTCCCATCATCTTCAACACCTATATATATCTTACCACCATCTGCATTAGCAAATGCAATAATCTCACTTGCCAGGTCAGTTGGCATCTCACGTTTCTACTCTATATGCTGCGTTTCTACTAGTTTCAATATCGCCACCCACTTTCGTTATGTTTACTCACCTTCGTGTTTTTTCATCAAAAAACCTTTTGGTTACTTTTTAAACCAATAATCGATTTTTTCTAACTTTCGTGTTTTTTTGCAAATAAATACATTGGTTAATTTTAAAGTCATTATTTGTCATGCTTCTCTTCTAAATACTTTTCATATAGCCTATCAGATAGCATCAAGATTATATATTTCTATGCTTCTTTTAACACTACGATTGCCCTCTTTTTGAACTAATTCCATTTTGGAATAAGTTGAATCTTTAGTCAATTCTTCATCAGCATATATATTTATTAAATGCTTTGCTATTGCAGGTTGCTCCACGTCAAAGAGTTCAGCCATTCCTCTTTGTGAAAGCCATATGTTTTCATCTTTTAGCACAACATCAACATTGATTTTCCCATCATCTGTTTCATATAATAAAAACTTGCTTTCACTTATTCTATCTAGCATTTTGCCACTCCCTCTATAAACAACTTATACCATAAGCTTATAAATAATCTCTCACTAACCTACCTATTATTTATATTTTACTATATTTTGCATATTTTTTAAAGTATTTGACGCAAATTTTATTAGTTATTTTGTATCTACTTTAAATTTTGTACAATAGCATAGTTTTTTCAATGTTTTTGTGTTAATTTTAAAGTAAATTCAAACTTTTTTCATCTTTTTTCTCTCCAGGCCTTGCAATCATCATTTGTGCACGCTATAATAGTCATCAGTTACGAGTCCAGTGTGTGAAATGAAAAATAGTCCGATGTGCGAGTTTTGAATCAAAGTCCTAGAGAGAGTTATGGAAATGTTTTACTTAATTTCCAGGAACTCAAACTCAAAGTCCAGTGGTAGCAATACCGTACGGGTTCGATTCCCATTTTCGGCAGACCATAAGAAAAGCTACTATTTACAAGCATTTGCTCGTTTTAGTAGCTTTTTGATTTTTTAGTTATTTATTTCATACCGTCTTAATCGAATTTCGTAAGTTTTCACTTGAATCTTTTATGTTTCTCATCAAATTATATATAATTTCTATGTTTGCGTTCTGTTCTTCCATTGTTGCAAACATTTCTTCTGACGCTGCTGAGTGTTCTTCTGATATGCTTGCTATACTCTGTATCTCATTTCGTATTTTATTAAATATTGCTGACGTATTTTCGATTACCTTTAATTCACTTGTAACTTTTGCATCGATTTCCCCAAATGCTTCCTTTATCTTTTCAAAGCTTCCATTCATTTTTTCTACTATTTGTTCCCCCTCTCGTGCTGCATTGCTTCCACTTTCTACTTTTTCTACCACCTTCTGTTATTTAAATATTCATATACTCATATCCCCATGTTTCAAGCATATCAAGTACAGCTTTAAACTTTTCTCCGATTTCACTCAAGTACTATTCCACTTTTGGAGGAATGATTTATGTCAAAAATTATTATAACAGGTAATAGTGTTAAATCCATACTGACTAACACTATTCTATTTGTTTTCCCATATAATAAAAATACCATAGTTTAGTTAACAACAACCACCACTGCAACCACAACCACAGCCCGAATTACCCGACGTTGGTTCTTCATTTATTCCTAGAACCCTATATGCAGCCTGACGAATTGCCTTTGCAGGTATATCTTCATATTCCTCGCCTTCATATTTGACTGTTCTGCAGAATGTTTCTGTTCCTAGCAATGATGTACACGAATCACAATAGTTGTTTGATACTTCAATATTTAAAATATCTTCAATAGGTATTCCATTAAAAAGTATTGTATTAGATTGTGGAACTTGTTCGCCATTAAGTTTTGTTTCAACAAATTCTACTTCTATCCCTTGTGGTTGTAATGCTCTTTTCAACCTTTTTACTTCTTGATTAAGATTTTCACCTGTGTCATAACAGCGATTGCAAGTTTCACCTTCTACATCAAGATGTAACCATTCAATTTTAAGTGTCTTCATTTTCAAAACCTCCCAAGGATATTTTTATTTTAATTCTCTTCTTTTATATATTCCTTTATTTCATCCTTACTTGGAACCCTTCCAAAAGCCTTTACCTTTTCATTAATGACTATTGCTGGTGTTCTCATAACCCCATATTCCATTATCTTTTGTATATCTTCTACCTTTTCTATATTAGCATCTGTATTTAATTCCTTTACTGCTTCTTCTGCTGATTGGTACAGTTTTTTACAATTTGCACATCCCATTCCTAATATTTTTATATTCATATTCGATTCCTCCTATAGTTTAGAATATTTTATGATTTTTATTTAAAAGCCTAAGTAAAACATATAAAAACCAATAAATAATATTGCTGTTCCCATTACATACTTCAGTATTACACTAAACGCACCATACTTTTTATTTGCTGTAAGCTTTTTTACAAATCCTATAGTTGTTCCTGCTATAAGGACAAGTATACTATGCCCTATAGAATATAGTAGTAAGAGTAATACTCCCCATGCAATATTTCCACTTCTTGCAACTATTCCAAGTAACACAACAAGCACAGGTGTTGCACATGGAGATGAAAATATTCCTCCTAGCACTCCAGCTATAAATGCTCCTATGTAACCTTTTTTTGTATTCTTTGAAACAAGATACGTTGATGGTATGAAATTATATATTTCAAATGTTTGTAATGCCATAAGTAACATCAAGACACCTAAGGCAATGTACCACCACGGCGATGATGTTCCCATCAGTTTTCCAAGGAGGGCTGCTAGTGTTCCAAGAACAGTAAAAGTTACTGCCATACCAAACGCAAATGTAAGTGATAGTTTAAATGCTCTTTTAGGGTCATTATTTCCTGTTCCACCAACATATCCAATTACAAGAGGTACACTTGTGAGTGCACAAGGTGTAACAGATGTTAGTGCTCCTGCAATTAGAGCAAGTAACGGTGCAAACCATATATTGTTTTTTATTAATGTTGATAGCATTTCTAACCACCCGTCAATCACTCTATGCCCATCTCCTTTAAAGCCGATAGCAATTGTTCTTTTGTCATGCCACCCTCATGTGTTGTAAAAACATGTTCATTTGTTACTTTATCAGAATACATCATCATTTGCATCTTTTCTGGATCAGATGGAACATATGGTTTTCCCTCTTTATTAAAAAATATTTGAGTTGGAATAACACTGATTGGATACCCTTCTGCTAGCTTTTGATATTTCCACACGTCAACAAACTTAATAATAGCTTTCCCTTGAAGCTCTATGTTTAGTTCCTTTAGCACTGGTGCCATTTCTTTACATGGAATACAAGAATCTGCACCAAAGTCAATAACAATTGGGAGCCCATAAGATTTTAGTTTTTCTATGTCTAGTTCATCGACAGCGTGAAGTACAAAATCAGAGTTATTCTTAATGGCTATTGGTTGTTCATTTTTTACAATTAACTCCTCATCTTCAATTTTTGCTTGTTCACTACTTGCTTCTGCCTTCACTTCTGTTTGCTCATTTTTCAGAGTTGTTTTCTCATTGCTTTTTGCAATCCAAATACCTCCTACAACGAGTAAAATACATACTGTAAAAATAATTTTAATTAAGTTTTTTTTATTAAATACTTTCTTCATTTTATCAACCACAACAATAACCCCCTCCACAACCACAGTCGCTAATATTATCTTTTTTACCATTTGGCGGTATCCAATCAGTAGTATCTCCTACATACTCGATTGCACCTACTGGACACTTATTTCCACAACCATGACAACCATGAACACAGTTTTCTGGGTTAATTACATATGGTTTCCCATCCCTTTCTTCATAAGCTCCATGTTTACAGTGATTAACACATATTAAGCATTCTGTACATTTTTCTTTGTTGATTACTGGATACCACGTCTTTGACATTTTCATTACCCCTCCCTTGTTTTAAATTATACTAATAAATATGAAAATATATTAAACAAATAACCGATAAGTATGATACCTACTGTAACGATTGTTATAAATATCGTAAGTAGCTTTGGCTTTACAACCCTACTGATCATCACCATAGATGGTAGTGATAACGCAGTTACTGCCATCATAAAGGCAAGTACTGTACCTATGTTTACACTTTTAAGCACAAGTGCTTCAGCAATCGGTATGGTACCAAAGATGTCAGCATACATTGGTATCCCTACAAGTGTTGCTAGTATTACTGCAAAAGGATTATTAGACCCCACTACATTATCTATTACTTCTTGTGGTATGAAATTATGAATAACCGCACCAATACCAACACCTAATAATATATATATCCAAACCTTTTTAACTATGTTTTTTACTTCTCCTATAGAAAACTGTGACCTTTGCTTTTTTGTTAGCTTTTCTTCAAGCATGTCACCACTCTTAATTTTTCTAACATAATCTTGTATTTGATCTTCTAGATTTAACTTTTCTATAATCGTACCTGCGATAACCGCAAGTACAATCCCTACTACAACATATGCAAGTGCAATCTTTATTCCAAAAAATGATAACAGTATTAAAAAAGATGCTATATCTACAAGTGGTGATGATATAAGAAAGGAAAATGTTACCCCAAGCGGTAACCCTGCTGATGTAAATCCTATAAATATAGGTATACTCGAACAACTACAAAACGGAGTAATAGTCCCGAGTAGTGCACCCATGATATTTCCTGTAATTCCTTTGAATTTGCCTAGTATTTTTTTAGTACGCTCTGGTGGAAAGTAGCTCTGTATATATGACATGATAAATATTAACACTGATAACAAAATAAATATCTTTACTACATCATATACGAAAAAGTGTACAGCTCCACCTAATTTAGTTTGCACTCCAAGATTAAACACATTTTCCACTAAAAACTTTGCCATATCACTTAGCCATTGCATTTTTAAAACTTGATCATTTAGAAAACTAAATATATTCATGCTATACCCCCTTGCAGTTTCCTTTACATCCTCTGTCTTTCTCAATTCTGGCTTTTACTTTTGCTAAATCATCTTTGCATTTTTGAGTATTTAAAAGCTCTTCTTTCACCAAAGCTTTTATAATATTGTCATACATTCTGTTTTTGATTAAAGCGTACTTAACCCACAAACCATTCTTAGTATCTTCTACTATGTTAGCATTCTTCAGTATTGTGAGATGTCTAGAAACAGTTGACTGTGGCAACTCTAATATATCTACCATTTCACAAACATATAAATCCGACTGGAATAATATATTTATTATCCTAAGTCTTATCTCATCTGACAATGCACTTGTTACACTCAATATCTCTTTCACTTTTCCACCCCATTTTAGTATGTATTCGTTTTTTCGGATATATACATATTATATGCTTTGAAAATTTATTTGTCAATATTTTATGTATATTTCAAAGTAAAAAATAATTGACATTTGTGTAAAAATATGGTACAATCTGTAGGAAAAATAAATGGAGGATTGAAAATATGACATATGAAGAAAAGGAAGTTGAAGACTTAAAAAAAAGCTTTATAAGATGCAAGTAGGACAACAAAACTATATTGCACGAAGGGCTAATTTGTATAAATCCGAAGAAGATTCGAAAAACGACTTTGAAAAAGGTTTGAAAAGGCAATTATTAAAAGAATATTTTGCTAGTGCTGAACCATATGAAGTCCTGACCGCAGAAATTATTAATAGAATTGCATCGTTTGGATATAAATTAACATATGATGCAGGTTCTACTAAAAAGAAGCAGGATATAGGATTTATATCAAAAAAGGAAGCACAAGAATTTTTCGGAAATTGTAGAACTGAATGGAATATACTTCGATTAAAACCAGGTGAATTGAAGTTATGTTTAGAAGAATTAAACTATAATAATGAAATAACTAATAGTGAAGCACAAAATGAATACAAAAACAGTGAGGTATCGTTACCAGATGATTTAAATGAAATAAGGTACTTAAACCTAACTGATAAAATGAAAAGCTCGGACGGTATACATAGATTAACAGCCTTTGAAATGTATGAGTTAGACACTTACAATTGGCAAATAACTTCGGCTGTAACAAACAAAGTGAAGAATTATATGGGGATATCTGGTGAAATTATTAGTAAAGAACTTTTTTATGGGCAAACAGAAAAATATTATGGATTTTTGGATGATGTTCTTGGAATGGAGATATTAGAACCCCAAGAAATAAATAAAGATGCAACATTACAAGCATAGCGCTTTATTTCGAATATACTATCATAAATCCTATGCTATTTAGAAATAATCTATTCCTCTTTGAACCCGCCAAATACGAAAGTTTTCATTATCTGTCAATAGCTTTTTCTGTTTTTCATTAGCTCTTATCTAAAGACTAAACTATATAGTTTCTTTACCTAAAAAGCTTTAAAAATAGCATAAGATATATTATAATTTAAAAAAATGTAGAGGTTTCCTAAACAAAAAATAAGGCATTCAAAATATAATCTGAGTGCCTTATTTTTTGTTACCTACTAAACTTATTTTACAAGCCAGTTATTTAGCTTGCGAAGCTTTTAAAATGTTCTTCATCTCTTAGTTGTAAATAAAATTTCAGTTCTTCTTCCTCATACTCCATTATTATTTTCATTAATGACTTTAACTCTTTGGTTTTATTATACTCATCTAATGCCATATTTATATCAGACTTATCATCACGTTTCATTATTACAGGTCTATATCCATGTTGTAGTAGTATGTAGTTTAACACTATTCTCGCTGTAGTACCATTTTCTTCCACAAACGGATATATCCTCTCGACTTCTGCATACATATAACATGCAAGTTCAATCGGATGCATTTCCTCTTTTTTGGCTTTATAACCTTTTAAAAGGCTCTTTATCTGGATCATCGCTTCTTCTGGAACAGGTGGCATATGCTGCCTTCCTCTTATTAGAATCTCGCAGTTCCTATAAAAACCACCCTCTATAATGTTTTGCGTCAATACCTTATGTATGTCTTTTAATCTATATTCGTCCATCTCTAGTTTATAATTCAGAGCTTTATCCATATATTCCAGAACTCTTTGATTATTCATTATTTCATTATGCTCTCTAATCGTTTTTCCGCCTATTGTCACATTGTCTTTAAGTAATATCATTACATCCGTCAATGAATACGAATTGCCTTCCATAGCGCAAGAATTATAAATAAACCAATAATTCATATTTTCATTATACTTCTTTACTGACATTCCTTCAAATTTGGCACTACGGCATATATTCTTTAATGCATCTACTCTCAAAAACATATTTTATATCCTCCATTCAGTTCATTTTTCTTTAGTGTATACTACATAATATAATATATGTTACCATATTTTTACATAATAGTCAATATGTGTTTCAATATTTTACAAAAAAATAAGTATTCCTAATTATATTAGAACTACTTAGTCACCTTTTTTCCTTTCTTGCTTTTCCATTCTTGTTTTTAACTGTGCACTATATCATCGTAACTTACATATTCCAGTGTCAGCCCTCCAGCCACAGCTGTCGGTCCTGCGTTTTTTCTTTCCAGACTATCTATTATATTTTTTATTTCGTTTTTATCAATTGTTTTTTCGCCAACTCTAATCAATGTTCCTGCAATAATCCTCACCATATGATGTAGAAAGCCATTGCCTTTAACGTATATGTTAATTATATTATTTTTTTCACGTTTAATTTGTATGTCGTATATCGTTCTCACTGTAGTTTTTGTTGCTTTTTCTGACGAGCAAAAAGCTTTAAAGTCATGCGTTCCTATCATAAATTTTGCAGCTTGCCTCATCAACCTTATATCTAACGCCTTATAGTAATAAGCTACATACCTCATCATTTTGGGCACCCTTATATCGGTGTTTAGTATACTGTATCTATAGATTTTATATTTTGCATCCCGGATTGGATGAAAATCGAGCAACACATACTTTGCAGATTTTACGACGATGTCATCTGGTAAGCTCGAATTCAGCACAAAGGGTATCTTTTCTACTAGGATATCTGTATCCACCTGTATTGCCACCACCTGATGCTCCGCATGTACGCCAGCATCCGTCCTGCTACACCCCCTCACTGTCACCTTATGCTTAAACTTTTCCTTGCATGCTTTCTCTATCGCCTCTTGCACTGACAGCCCATTTGTTTGACTCTGCCACCCGCAGTAGTTTGTCCCATCATAGGCAACCACGAGCGCTATACTTTGCAACATATATCTCACATCCCTTTGAATTATTCACTTATTATTACACATCTAATATATTCAATAATTATATATATCATTATATCTTATATTTTTTATATGTCAATTTTTTTGCATGTTTTCCCCATCCATTTTGTATTTTTTTATGTAAAAACAAATAAGATAAGATAACAAAATAAAGGTGCCTCAGAGTAGCGCTCTGAACACCTTTATTGCTATATTATTCTATAATAGTTACTACTTGATTTTCTTCATCCCATTTAACTTCACAATCTAATGTTTCAGCTATGAACCTAATTGGTAATAGAGTTCTAGAATTTTCAATTATTGGTGCAACTTCTAATGTAACTTGTTGTCCATTAATTTTAGCAATATTACTACCTATTACTAATTCTATTATTTTATCATTTTTTTCAATAATTATTTTTTGTTCATCTTCGAACCATTCAATTTTTCCATTTAAGCTTTCAGATATAAATCTGATAGGTAGAAGGGTTCTATTATCTCTTATAATTGGAACGACATTTTTATCTTCTTTATCAATCTGAGTCAAAAACGCAGAGTCATTAGCATTTGGATTCCCAATTTGCATATTTATATATTTTTGATCAGCCATAGCTACTTTAGTTAAAACTTGAATGTCTTCTTCTACTTTTTCTACTGGCTTAGCATATCCCCATTTATCTCCTAACTTTACACAAGCTAGACCATCTGTAAATCCCCAAGCATCATCATATATAATTGGAACTATAACATTTCCATTTTTGTTTACAAAGCCTTTTTTGCCATTATCCTCTACTACTGCGTAACCATCATTAAAAGAATCTAATCTATCATATATTAATGGAACTACAATATTTCCATTAATATCAACTGCTCCCCATGAGCCGCTTTTTTCTACAGTTATTCTACCTTCAGAAAATGCCCCAATTCCATCATACTCAAAAGGAACTACTACATTTCCTGCTTTATCTACACTACCCCATTTGCCATTTTGTCTAACTCCTGCGAAGCCATTCCAAACAAAGGCTTTTTCATATTGGATAGGAGTAATACTATTACCCTGTGTATCTATAACTCCCCATTTGCCATCTTTTTGTACCGTAGCAATTCCACCCGAAAAATCAGCAACTCCTACTTCTATATCTCCAAAGTCTGACAAGTTTGTTTTTTGAGAATCATATGTTAACGGAACAACCCATTCACCCTTTTTATCTATTAGTCCCCATTTACCATCTTTTGATATGCCCCTTGTCAAATTATTACCCGTAATCTCTAACATATAATCTGGTTCATTTGGTCCTAATAACTGATCATTTATAAATGAATTCCATATAGCATACTCGAGTGGAATTATAATATTATTTTTATCATCTATAATTCCCATTCCTTCATCATAATTTCTGGCAATAGCATAACCTTCACTAAAAGGAGTTAATTGATCATACATAGCTGGAATGATAACCTCACCTGTTGTTTTGTTTTTTACACCAATGTAAGACTCTTGATCATCATTTCTAAACCATGTTGCGTCTTTCCCTGCAAATACTTCCCACGTCCAAGCAAAACGATCTTCTTTAGGCTTTACAATTTTAAGTTTTCCCTTTTTATCAAAGCTCCATGATTTAGTTATGATAGGAGTACCGTCTGCATCCCATCCAATATTAACCCCATCTTCGTCTCCTTCTTCTCTCACAATAGTTTTTGAAACTACCCGTTGTCCATCTTGCTCACCTATCCAAGAGTATTCCATAGGTACAACTAAATCCCCTTTTGTGTTTATAAGACCCATCTTTGGTCCACCATTTGCATATTCTGCAATCTTACCCTTCGAAACTGATGCAAGACCATCTTTAAATGGTTCTGCTCTGTAATACTGTGGCTCAACTACCCATTCCCATATAGCTCCATCTTGTGCAAATACAGGCGTAGCCAACATCATACCTATTACAGTCCCAAATATAACTTTCCGAATCATCAAAATTCCTCCTTGTGGGTTATTAAACCTGAATAAGTAACTAATATCACATCAGGTTCTACGAGGTATATTACAACCTCTTTTTACATATTGTACCACTTTTTTCTACCAACATCAACAATTTTATGAAACATTCGTTATCTCTTTCCAAAAATACTCTCAAGTTACTAAGTTATGCATTTCTATTCTCTATTTCAGGTGCAAAATCATCTTGTCCATATTCTTGTATTTAAATTCAGCTCATCTACTATACCGTATATCATATTTAAAACATTATAATACTCTAGCATCGGTTCCATGTCATATAAGCTTCTATCCATTTTTACATCAAATATGGGAGTTTTCATTACCTTAATTATGTATATTTTATTTTTTACGAATGATATTTTTATTGAATTCATCTTTCCTTGATAACATTTTATTCTTTGGATTAGTGATGGCGTTAAAATATATCTTCCTTCTATCTGGTCGGTACCAAAAAAGTCAAACTTACCCTCGAATTCATTATCTTCTAGTTTTATCCTGCTCATTCCGCCAAATTTATCAACTAAGGATTTGCCTTCTAAAATTATAAATTCACCATTAAAATTTTTATTAAAATCAATAATTATGAACTGACCTATAGGTAGCTTTATACTTTTTCCACTAGAATCTAAGTTTCCATAGCTTAGACCTATCAACTCTACTTTGGTTCCTTCATCAGGTAAAATTTCATCTTTAATCAAACTATCAACATAGTATTCTGCACAATAGGTTTTAGTATTAGCTCCATCTAAAAGTCTGCAATCGACTAAATCTTTACTTATGTCTTTTGTATCATAATACTTAAAATCATTGCCATAAAAACTCATGAAACTTTCCACTAAAGTCCTTTTGATTTCTAATGTTGTTTTGGGATTATATAGTCCTAATTGTATTTTAAATATTTTAAAATACAATACACCTATAAACCCCATACCTCCAAACATAATTAGCATATGTAAACCAGGTAAAATAATAGAAATGGCTATAGCTATAGCTATTATAGTAATTGCTGTCTTTTGTAGCTTTTTTGTGTTTTTATCATACTCTGTTTTCAAATTTAATCTTTCAATTTCTAATGGTTCTATCACTGACTTAATTGTGGTATTAAAATACTCTTCAAACTCTTCTTTTGTTTTCATAAAATATCCTTTCTAAGGAGATAAACAACTATTGATTTCCTCTTTTTATTTTATTATATTTTTGGTATATTTTAGGTATATTTTAGGTATATTTTAGGTATAATGTATATGTACCTTTCTGTTTTTTACACATATTAGTATAATATCACTTATACCATCTTTTTTCAATACTTTTATATTTTGTTATTCAAAACAAGTGAATAATTCAGCCCTGACCCTATTTGTACACTCCTACAAACACGAAAAAATAAAAACATTACTCACTTTTTAGTAAACAGCAAAGACTATATAACCCTTATATATCAAGAGATACAGAGTTTTTTATATTTTCAAACTGTCAAAGATGAGATTATATTAAACTATTAGCATTATTTCAATACTAATTAACAAAATAGTATATATTTTCTATCTTATATATAAACAAGCAGTTTCATTCTCTTATAAATGAATACTGCTTGTTTTAAAAATACTCCTATATATTTTTTTATTATATCTACTTGTATACTGTTACTCCTGTGATCTGTGGACTACTTGATGCATCGCCCGTTAGTACTATCTTCCACCACAGGCTACTGCTACCACCTATATTTATATTTGTATTTCCGTTTAAACTTGCATTGCCAACTACTGTAAAATCTGTGCCATTTGTGCTATAGCTAAATGCATAGCTTGTACCATCTGGTACTGTGGCATCGACTTTTATTTTGATGTTGTCGAGTGCACTGCCTAGTGACATTTCATTTGAGACTAGAACATTACTTGCTGGGTTATATGTAATATCATTTGTAAATTTAGTAAGCACAAAATCCGTACCTCCAGCTGTATTGGTTCCACTTACACTCTCTCCTGATATTGTAGACAGATTACTTGTGCTATACCCTGCACATATATAGTCTCCTATTGAGTCTTGCACTATACCATAAATTACTTCGTTTAATGTTCCTCCTAGATTATTAATCGAAATCAAATCAAGATTATCATCAAATTTATTTATAACAAAATCGTATCCACCTTGGTTAGCATCTCCGCTAGCTGTTTCCCCTGATATACTACCTAAATTACTACTAGTAAACCCAATACTAACATATTTACCACTATTATCTTGTATTAAACCACATAAATAATCATAACCTGTCCCTCCCAGGTTATTTATTGCTGTTAGTTGCAGATCGTTATTAAATTTTGATATTACAAAATCTTCATTCCCTTGAGTATTAGTCCCACTTACTGTCTCTCCGCTTATACTACTTAAATCACTAAAACTATACCCTACACACACGTAATCTCCTGTAATATTTTGAATTATGCCTCTATAGATATCTTCATTAGTCCCACCTAAATTGTTTATGGCCATCAATTGTAAACTACTATTGAATTTTGCTATTACAAAGTCATCAGTTCCTTGAGTATTGAATCCACTTACACTTTCTCCATTTATACTACCTAGATTACTTCTACTAGCTCCTACACACACATAATTATTATCATTATCTTTAATAATATCATAGAACTCGTCTCCTAATGTTCCTCCTAAATTATTCATTGTCGTTATTTGTAAATTATTGTCAAATTTTGTTATTACAAAATCTCGTCCCCCGCTTGTATTTGCTCCACCCACAATCCCCCCATTTATACCAATCAAATTACTATCACTGGTTCCAGTACATATATAATTACCTTGATTATCTTGAATAACTCCATTAAATAGATCATCTTCTATTCCACCAAGGTTATTTATAGTTGTTAACTGTAGATTACTATTAAATTTCGCTATTACAAAGTCATAATTTCCTTCACAAGTCGATCCTCCAACACTTTCTCCATCAATAGTTGTTAAATCACTCCTTGTTATTCCTACACATACATAATCACCATTGCTATCTTGTATAATGTCATTAAAAGTATCATCAACTGCACCACCAAAATTATTTATAGCCATTAGTTGCAGATTACTATTAAATTTTGCTATTACAAAATCAGATGCTCCTACTGTATTTGAATCACTTTCTGTTTCTCCTGATATAGAGCTTAGATTACTCAGACTATATCCGACACATATATAATTCCCTTGATTATCTTTAATTATTTTATTAAACTGATCCCCACTAGTTCCACCTAGATTATTTATAGCACTCAATACCTGTGATTCACTCGAAACTGCAAGTGTTCCACTAATCCAGTCTGCAGTGGTACCTACACCTATATTATCCTCATTTGCAAATACCTCTGCAAATACCTGTACTCCACTTGTATTTACATCTACTAGCCCATTTCCATGATAAATAACATGATAATCTTTAGACTCTGTTATCGGATTAGTGGGTATTTCTTTTATATACCCATATGTTTCTAATTCATCAATCAAATCTTCCCCATCTTCCGGCATTGTCATTAGGGATAACAAATATGCATTACCCTGCTTTTGGAGTATAGTAAGGTTTTGTTTATGTGCAGTCTGTTTCGACTCATCACTTTTATTTATAAATATCGGTATAGCTATAGTGGCAAGTGCCGCTAATATAACTAATACTGCTAATAATTCAAGTAGAGTGAACCCTCGCGGGTTCACCCCCTCACAGAACCGTACGTGCGGATTTCCCGCATACGGCTCTTCAGGTTGTAGTTCGGTTACGTCATGTTCAACGCCATCTCTACTATGTCTATTTTTATTTTCGGTTCCGCTATTGGATTTTCTTTGATTATCTTTTCGAAGTTCTTCCATGTTATTATCCCCTTTTGGCTTCGCCTTGATAGTATAGTTTTTAGTATTCTTCTCG
>Ga0209000_1001496_pt1 | contig 14698 bp, 26 predicted proteins | sample RifGroD2_FD_183998 | JGI IMG/M metagenome (GOLD analysis project Ga0209000, IMG submission 183998) | Groundwater microbial communities from Rifle, Colorado, USA - Groundwater D2 (SPAdes) (version 2) | ecosystem: Environmental > Aquatic > Deep subsurface > Groundwater | place: Rifle, Colorado...
TCATTAAATTATTTAATCTTCCTTTCTTTTATCGTGCATAAGCCACCTGTTGCCCTACACTAGTATAATTATTTTCTTGTATATTCTGTCTGATTGATTTAACTTTATTTAGATTTTTCAAAGTCTCTATTGCTTCCTCTTCACTTACATGTAATTCTAAAATACCCTCAGATTTCATAAGGGCAATTTCCACTTTTAACATTATATTCGAAGGACACTCAGCTACTTTTTGAAATACTCCATTCCTTCCTATTAGTCTCCTTTTTGATATTGTGTTTGGTAATTCACAACATATAATAGAGTCCTGTGGGATATTACATTCTTTACTGCTTGCAAAAACGTGAGTCGGCATTTTAGCTTTGGATCTAGTCGTCATCGCTATGACAATAGAGTTGCTAGAGCAAGCATTCCCTTTATTATTTTGCACCACAAGCACCATTCTCGGGCCTCCCACTTCACTATCTATCCCTTTGTCACCAAAGTCTGCGAAACAAAAATCTCCTCTTCTAACACGAATATTTTTTATTTGCTCTAGATCATTATTTGCATATAACGAATAACCACATGCTATTTTTAGATCCTGCAATGAAACTCTACCCTCTGAATTATTTGCGAAAACATTGAGGGTTTGAACGTTCGGATAAACATTTATTTTTTCACGAACGATAAGTTCTATGTACCCTCCTTCAATTTTGCAGTCTGCTCCAAAATTATTGATTGTCCTATGGGTTCCTTTAGCAAGCATAATTAAACTAGCTAGTTTCTTAAAATCCTTTTTTGCGTTTACCTCAGTGTTAGTAATGGTTGATTTAGCAAATAATTTGTTGAACATAATAATACACATCCTTTTCATAATTAATAAGATATAAATAATTTTCTTTAGGTGATATTGTAATTATATCTTACTATGTATGAAAATGTCAACATAATTATTTTTTTCAATTATCTATTAATTTATATTATGTTTATAGGAGAGAACCGAAGTCCTCTCCTATATGTAGGTAATGATTATTTCATGCAATTAGGAGTTTTAGGTTGATATGTGACAAAATAGGATGCAAAAACATTTACGAACATAGTGGCTGCCATGGCAACTACACTGGCGATAATAGCGTATTTTTTCATGAATTTCACCTCCTTTCATCTTAATCTTCTACATCAAGCATTACGTCGTCTTGCATAACAAGATTTTCGTAAGTCTGTTGTATTTGTCTTTCTTTTACCAATAAATAGTTAATCAATAATAACATCCAAGATAATATAATTGCAGGTATTATCAATGAACCCATAATTATACACGCCTGTTCAATTAAAGAAACTCTTCCTTCTAATACTCTGTCTATTCCTATAAGTTTTAAAATATAAACCGTAATAATATTAGATATTACTGCGAACAGAACAATGGAATATAACATAAATTTGTTTTTTGAAATAGTTTCAAATATTTTAATATTAATTACATTGTTGTGCCTTACCACTAATAACCCTATTAATATAAAACCAAATATTCTAGAAGGTAAACTTAATACAAAATTCCATAAAATATTATTGTTAAAAAATTCAATTGATTTATTCATTAAATATAATATTATCGGGCAAGTAACACCCTCTAACAAACTAAATACCGAGAAACTTAAAAATATAGCAATGAATATTTTTCCATATGTCCTTTTATTAAAATCAAAACTATTTTTCCTTATCACATATGTAATAGATATAGAAAAAATAATTAATGAACTCAGAGAAACAATTACTTTTGGATAATGTAAGATATATCTCATTATATTAATATTTAAACCCATTAATACAATCGGTATCATAATCCACTTTAAATTGTATCGCCACATTCGTATATCCAACATGTCAAATCTTTTTAAAAATATTAATGTCATTACTGTTAGAAATAATTCTTCTGGTATCGATACTAAAATCATGTTCAATAAAGCATTTGTTACACCTTGCATATGTATTACCTCTTTCTTATTTACTTCTTAACCTATAATGAGTATACCATAAGACAAGGCGTAACGCAAGTATTATTTTATTTATTGTTTTACAATTTACTATTTTTATACGTTTGTCTTTCATTAATTATCTTGACTGAGTAATAAACAATTATAAAGGCAAATAATCTACAGAACACATCCCCGACAGACCAAATACTGCCTCCGACATCGAATATGTCTGACAAAAATATCAAATTTGTAGTATGATCTCCCAAAACATGAAAATCACTAAACTTAGAAGCATTCATAATCATATCATACTGAGTGTAACCAGTTGAATAAGATACCGATGGAAAAATTGGCATGAGATTATTATTAAAACTCATTACAATATAATTCAATGTAAAGCCACACAAGAGACTACAACAAGCAATAATATATTCTTTATATTTCTCATATCTAAATAGAACATCAAGTCCTAGAACCATATATGATCCTAATATAGCATTTTTTATTATGTGTTGATATTGAAGAAAATAGTAATTTTGATTCATTATTGTGTATTGTAGGTAGACATAAAATATAGACATAAATATTACTGGATATATACTCCATCTTTTTAATATTGGTTTTATATTGTATGATTCTTTATGTATTTGGAATTTGCCTAGTTTTATGTATAGATGTATTTTAGAGAATATGAGCGATGCTATTAGTGTCTCGACCAATAGTAGGCACCTCTTCTCTTGTGTCTATTTTATCTTCTATGTATTTATTGTAATACATCCATTTAAGAGGTTCGTTGGTGATTGAATCTTTTCCACAAGTTTTTTGTTTATTATTACAACATTGAGATATTCCACTATCCTGTATACTATATTTTATTTTTGCATCTTTAATGCTGTTAAATATTTCTCCATTTGTTAAACATATTACTTTTATACGACGATGATTCTTTTCTCTTTCTGTCTCGACATTATAGTTACACCACCCCATTTCTGCCCCTTGTTTAAGATATTTAATCACTGTATCTTTATTAAATCCTAATAATTCTGATATTTTTTGTGCATTATCAATTCCAGAATTCCATAATCCACATGCCGTTTTAACTAAACTGTTAAATCCCGCTTCATGACACTTTAACCAGTCAATATCTTCTTCTTTAAAGTTTAGTAATTCTGGCAAACTTGGCTTACTAGTCATAATACTATTTTTAATCCAGTTCATTTCTGATTTTCTACAATCTATAATTATATAGTTCTCAATGTCATTTTCTCTTGCTAAATCCTCTTTATCTTTATCATTTTGTTGCACTTCTTTTAATGATAACTTCCACCCTTTAATTTCTTCATAATGCTGTAACCCTCCAACTTCGCAAATACCATTAATTTCTATTATATAAAAATCATATCTATACTTACCACACCATTTAAATGTTTTTCTAGACAATTGAGTTTTAAAACATTTATTTACCAATTGTTCTAAAAAATTAAAAAAGAATTTTTCTGGATACGATTTACCATCCCCACATTTAGGGCAACAGAACCCTTGCCTTTTTAAATCACCTATTGTCTTTTTCTTTTTATATCCACAATTAGGGCAAAGCATAGGTATTTTAATTTTTGTAGATCCCATAGAATATTTTAATGCATCATTTGGATTAATCAAAAATTTAACTAAATAAGGATGTGTCATAGATATTGAATTACATTGAATGCATTGAAGATTCACTCCGCTACTATTATTTGTAAAACTAGATATATTTTTTAATTCAGAACCGTGTTTATCAGGATGATCAAAACACTTAAACCAATATCCTTTTCCATTAAACCCATGTGAACCATAACTAATATCATTAGGGCTTATCACATTACCATTCTTATCAACATTCAATTTATAATCCCATCTTGACAATATGTAATCTGCCAACTCCTTTGGTAAATTATCATAGTACCATTGATAAAATGATATACCATTTTTTAATCTTTTTATTCTACTTCTTTCTCCTCCAAATAATTGCATCATACATTTATGACAATAGTATTTCCCATCATCTTTAACACTTCTTTTGTAATTACTCCATATTATACCTGTTAATATTTCTCCACAATTATCACATTCTACGTCAACTTTGGCTTTTGAACCATCTGGTAAATCTTCAACCCTTACCTCAAACTTATCTTTCCATTTTGTGAAAATATATTCTCTTTCTTCATACCACTTTCTATTTTTTGGTGAATTCCATTCTATAAGTACGGACTTAGTTATCAACACTTGGCAAACCACCTTTGCCAAATCAATTTTTTAAACTTTTTCAATTAAATTATATCTCTCCTTCTTATCACTATTTATTTTTCCATCACTCCAAAGCAAACTGTATCCTAATACCTCTAGAAATTCTCAACATAGTCTCTTCATCACAAAACGCCACTTGATTCAAAATATCACTCTTATTTACAGGTATTGTTTGTTCACAAAGTACAATACTGTCCTTTAAAAGCCCGCTATTTCCTCTATTAATCGTAATGTGCGTAGGTAATTTTTTCTTAGTAGTCACAGAACTAAGGGGGCATACATGTAAAACTGGACTAAAATTATTACAAGAGTTATTACTCACCAAAACACAAGGACGCTGTTTTGACTGGATCGACCCTCCACTATTAGGTAAATTTACAATGTAAATTCCACCTCTAATTAATTGTTGTGTTTGCTGAACATTATTTACTACTTGCATATACTAATCACTCCTTAATTGTTTATTCCCTTGTGACTAGTATAGACAATTTCATTTTGTCCTATACCTAACTAAAAACTTTTATTTCTACATTACAATCACCTCCCTTCCAACCTCCAACCTTCCAAATCAAACCAAATCCACCTCAAATCCCCTTAATATCATTCGGAATCCCAAACTCCCACTTATCACAACCAGCAACTGGATAAATCTTAATGCTAAACCCATGTTGCACATTCATTTGTTCTCCGACTCTACAATATTGTAATCTTCCATCCCTCATTCTGGCATTTTTACATGTTAAACAAGTTTTATTTACAACATTGTAATCGCATACTTTTTCATGAATTTCCATTTCTTCTTTTGGAAGTAGCATTGTGCAGAAATCACATTGATATACTTGTTTCATTTTTATCATTCTCCTTTATTCTTTTACACTTGCTTTTATTCCCTCTATGAACAATTTAACTTCTTCGTAAGTAAATTGATCTGTAATAGCAGGATGCATCCACTTTTCCCAAGCAGTTTTTAAATCACATTCAAATATATTTGATTGTTCAATTAAAATCCCTGAAACTTTGGATAATTCTAATTTGAACATTTTTGTTATCCTCCTTTCTATTAAATTATTACTTTAATATTATTTTCCTCCCCAAGCACAAGCAAAAAATATTCCAATCCACATTATGAAAAACCAAGCAACAGGACTTTGAGGTAAAATGTTGATTGTGATATGTTTTGCTTCTTTATTATTCTCACACATAATTAAACACTCCTCTATGGGGTTTTAATTTATTCGGCACACTCTTCACAAACATTTCTATGATAACCGCAATCAGGACACTTTTTAGGTTCTGGACAATTAAGATGATAACTAGAAATATTTCCATCTTCTTCAATTCTCATTTTACAAGCGTGATCTATGGGAAGTTCTTCTCCACAAGAATGACATATGTTGCTCATTTTAATTAACTCTCCTCTCTAATTACAATGAAACTATTCTTTTAATTTATTTAAACTTAAAACACCAATCAGGAATACTACATTCTTTTCTAATATTGTAAGGTCTGCAGGCACAGGTAATTTCTTTATTATTTAAAGAACATATAACTTTTACATCATCGTCACAGAACCAATCATGAGGGTCTGGATCTGGCAATACTTGATGAGAAGAACAGTCAATACAATTTTTAATAATATTATTATTCATTTTATATAATCTCCTTTTAAATTTCTTTAAGTGTATATTCTAGTTTTGAGATATCATAACCCATACTGCTTAATTGATCCAACCATCTTTGTTCAATCGGACGCATAATTTTATTATTCTGTATCTCAAATACCTGTATATAAACTAGACTCCTAAAACCTCTATCACCTATCTTAAACTCTTTTCTCAGTCTATCTACCTCTAATAAACTAAAACATTCATACTCATCTAAGATATTTTCTACTTCATATCCAATCTTAATTGATTCTCCATTGATTCTAGCAAAAATACTAGTATATAAATAATACATTTCTGAAACATTATCTCGTTCATTTAATATTTGTTTTAATTCTTTTCTTGCTATTCTTCCGTATCTTATTTTATCTTTGGTTATGTAATGAAAAGTATGTTTAGATTCATCTTTCATTATTACATCAAAATATTCTTCATTGTCACCACCCGTATATGAATAACTACCTCCAACACCTGATGAAACAGTTTTAATATCATTAATTTTAAGACGATTCCAATATTCTTTCATTCAATTTACCTCCTCAATTAAAATAACTCATTTATGTTAGGAATTGACATTATTTAAATGTTTAGCAACTTCTTCTAATGATCTAAAATACAAAGCACCATTTCTTTCTGCTAAACGCCCTACTGCATCTAAATGTTTAATATCCTGACTACTCATTGCTAATTTACCATTTTTAAGTTTTTCATTTGTAATACAAATGATTGTCTTTTCTGGTCTTTTATTGCTATCATCTACCACTTCGGCAATTGAATATGTACTAAAAACCCTTGTTAAAGTATAAAGTACATAATCACAAGCATCCCTTTGTCTAATTTCTTCGTCTTGACACTCTGGAGTCCAATTAGATACTACCGGATTAAAATAATCAATATTCAGTTTTGGTATAAGCTCATCTCTCCATTTACTATTGGCACAAGTTCCTCCTAAAAATACTCTCATTTTTATCTCTCCTTTTTATATTCTAGTTCTTTAATAGTATCCCTAGTTGGCCCATAACTTACATATCCTTTATCAACTCCAACTACTTTTAAAACATTCTCAATAAATTCACTCTGATTTGTTTTTAATTTCTTAGAATCTAAAATATAGTCTATTTCTTCGTCAATTTGATCCATACATGATATTCCTAAACTTACATCATATTTAAATTCTTTATCTTTAATATTTAACAAATCATTAGATATTTCTTCAGATAAATTATTTATATCTAATAAACCATATCTAATAGTTCCCTGATAAGGATTTGGCACATTTGTTAAATCTTCAATTCTTAGATAAGGTTTATCTTCAAATTCATTTGGTAATTGCCCTGCTCCATGTCTTGTTAGATATGGTCTAGTAATATAAACAATATCCATATTTTCATATTTAAGTTTAGATTGTTCCAATATACTTACAACATTCTTTATTCCAGTATTAGAACGAGTAACATGAGGAAAATATTTATGAGATTGATCAAGTCGAAGTCCTTGTGCTCCCTCAAATATTACTGAATCATATTTATCAAGAACACTATTATCAATAATATTTACATTGTCTAATAGTAAATCAATATCATCTAGATAATTCTCAATAATTGAATCATCTTTAAATAAGTCTTGATACATTTTTGGAATTGAAGACACTCCTAAAGATTTTAATCTCATAGGAATATGATACTTCCTAATACTATCAAGAGCATGTGCCATTAGGTTTTTATCAAATAAATTTCTAACAGATATTTTTCCATAATCAAAAACTCTATTTCTTTCAATTGTCTCGTTAAATCCAAGGCCACAACTTCCATGCCTAGAAACTCCCCTATTAATCTCAACTATTTGATTAATCATCATGTCGTAAGGAGTAGCTACTAAACAATCTTTATTTAGATATACCTTTGGTTTAGCAAAATTACTTACGATTTCAAACTCTTTTCTAAAAAGAATAGGATTAGCAATAAAGAAAGAACTAAGGTAACTTGGAAGACCAACTAGAGTACCAGAACAAAAGTGACTAAAAGCATGTCTATTCCCATTTGATGTAGTCACTGTATGAGATGCCTGTGATCCTCCGTTAAATCTAACAACAATACCATTTTTATGTTGTGAAGAAAAATAATCTGTAAACAAACCCTTCCCTTCATCACCGAAATTTGCTCCTATTACTACCTTAATTTCTTTCATTATTGCTTCCTCCTAATAAATTAAAACTTTATCAATCCATTTGAATTAGAAATATTTTTATTCAAAGACTCAATAGCTTTTGCTACAACTAAGCCAGTAGAACCATCCCAACTAGAAATAACCTTATCTGCTGATTCACCTTCTGCAATTTGAATAGTTGATACAATAACTTCACCTAGTTTTTTATGGTCAGAGAGTCTAATTGCCCTTTGTCCTAGCAATTCAGTCCATTCTTTGACAACAGTTTCCCCTCTGCGTCTAAAATGACTACCTTCTTCAACCATAATATGATAAACGTCATATTGCCTACTTACCATAGTCAGTAAATCTTCCGCACTTATTTTATCAAATTGAGGTTTATAACCAAATACTCTTTCGATGTCCTGTCCTCTTAAATATGGTGTAGGTTGCTCATCACCAATTGTAAATATATAACCTTTTTTATTTCTCTTTTCAAAACAATCAATTGAAGTATGCATAGCTGCAAAATACCAAGGTAAAGCATAGGATTCATAACTATTTCCTCCACCGCCACCTTCAAGGTAAATTTTAGTCAATTGTTCTGCAATCCTAATATCTGCTTCAAATTGAGTAACTTGAAGTGGTGATTTATCTCCTGCTTCAACATCTCCAATTCCCATAAACATCATATGAGGGTCGCTAATTGGTTTACGACTATATACCCCTTCTGCTAATGCTTTAAGCCCTTGTCGTGCCGTTACATCAAGTATACTACCCATTGAACCAGTTACATCTAATCCAACAATTAAAGCAGTAGAGTTTGGATTGTCTGTTGAATCTCTTGATTCTCGAATTTTAATATTTTTAGGATCTAAATCTGAAACAATTGCTTTTGAAGTATAAATATCCTCAACCCTACTTTTACTTGCAACATGACTCGTAGAATAACTTTTCCAATCTGAATCTGACCATCTTCCTCCACCCATAATAAACACACCTATCTTTCTATTAATTTATTTTTTGATATTTACCACTAAAGACTATCTACTTAATTAATGTCTTTCGTCACAAATGAATCACATCCCTTCAAAATATTTCTACTTGTTATATATCATATCAGAAGTAAGATTCATCTCAACAAATTTCCTTTTCCCAAAACTTTGCGTTAAAACTTCTTGCCATTTAGAATAATTATCTAAAGCTTTACTAGAAGTAGAAATTCTAAGCCAATTTATCATTTCAATTGGTGCAAGATCAAATAACTTTATTCCACTTTTATCACCTAATATTTCTCTACCTATTGATTTAATCAATTCCAAATCAGTAATAACACTTCCAATCTTCTTATCCTTTATTTTAATAGGCATTATTGAATAGGTATAAGATGGCAAACCTTTTAATTTAGATTCTTGAGGAACAGAATACCACCAACCTCCTAACAATGCTCCACTATGAAATTTAGGAGATATAAAGTAATTGTCAATTGAAAGTGCATTATGAGATAGGCCAGAATAATCAAGGTAACAAATTAAATTATATAATGTACTCAATATCCAAGCTACATGCTTATCTGGAATTTTACCATTATAAAAACCAAGAACATCTTTCAGTAATATTAAGTCAGATGTTTTTTCAATTACCATCCCTAATTGATTATCTTCAGTTTCAAATGTTGATAGTATTTTTGGCAAATAGCGAATCGCTTCAGTTTTCATCTTATCATTTGCATACTGGAAACTATTAATTCTTTCTTTAGCATTATCAAAAAATTCTTGATGATCTTTTGGTAACAAATAAAAAACGACTGAATCCCCTATGTATGTCTTTCCAAGTTCAAAATCATAAGATATCTTGTATTTAATTGTTCGTGTTTTCCCATCGATACATTTTAATTGGATTTGATTTGGAGTTACCCAATTGCCTGATTTTAATACTTCAATTGCTTGTTGGTGTAAAACATTAATATGAGCCATTACATTGTCAAAATCTTTCTCTTTCCCATGAATATCAGGATGCCATTTCTTAGCTAGTGTTTGATACTCTGATTTAAGAGTATCTGGATTGCCAGTAAATAGCTGACCACATTCTTTCATTTTCAAAATTTGTTCTACTGTAAAATCCATTTTATGTACCTCCTATTGATAATACCTATACAAACTTTTCACATCTTTACTCTTATTTACACTACCGTCATAAATGACAAAAGTATTTACTAATTTACCACCAAGACGTTCAATTTCATTTCTTACTGCTCTCTGTGTCTTGCCTGAATAATAACTGTCATCTAAAAATATGTATTTCTTATCTTTTATGTATGATTTGAGATAGTCTAGATTATCAATTAAATCTCCTGTCCTTAGACCTCCATTGACATTGATAATCATCTCATCTGTTTTGAAAGTTGCAGTGAACCAATTAGAAAAGAAATTACCGAATTTTCCAGAAACAATTATTTTTACATCATCGTGATATTCAAAAATAGAATCATATAATTGATTTATTATTGGTGTTGTTTGAATTGCTTTATCTAAATGGTCAAAGAATATTTCTCCTCCTATATGTTTTTCAAGCATTTCCTTAACAATTTTATCTAGTTCATACATTTATTTTTCTCCTTATAGTGAGGGCAATTCATTAATTCTAACCGTAAATCATAATAATGTTCATGTAATTCAGGACTGTGATATTCACACCATTTCAACCAATTATTATCTACCATTAATTGTCTCAATTCTGTTGCAGATATTGGAATTCCTGATCTCGGTACAACAATTTCCATAATGTCTTTTATATCTTCTGGAGCAAACCACCCAGACCTAGATTCATCATTTCCATAAATCATAACATCTGGATTCTTACCAATGATAGCGTGAACACTAGAAAGTAAATATTTGCCCCATTCTGGAGTAATATCATTTTCATTTGTTAAATCCGGCAATCCATGAACAACTACATTATCATCAGGATAAATTTCATTAATCATTTTAATCCTTGTTTTTACACTAAATGGATTTCTTAATGTACCACTTTCTTGAGCAGATCCTACAAGAATTAATAACCTGTCACACATTGTAAGAGCTAAATCTGCAAGTGATTTATGTCCTATATGAAATACATTGAAACGACCTACTAGCAATCCTACATCATACTTTTTCATTTATTTTCTCCTCTCTAATATTTATTTCTTAATTCATAATACCACAATTTAACTAAATAAGTCAAGTTATTTATTCAAAAACATTTATATCATAAACATTATTAATTGCATCTCTAAAAAATTCAATATCGGTTAATCCTACTGGTTTAAAATTATGACAATCGGTTCCAACATTTAATCCATATCTTTTAATCTTACATAATCCATGAACATGAGCAAATAAGTTAAATTTACTCTTATCACAATCCTCTGGCCTATGAGTACAATTATAACCTAAAAATGGTAATGATTCTCCGCAATTATAAAATACTCTATGGAAGTTAAAGTCCTGCTCTAATTTTTTGCATCCGGCATTAATTAAATCAATATTACTTTGGTTAAAATGTGGATAATAAAAGGACTTAATAAATTCATTAATAGATATGCCTAAATCATCCATTTCATAATTACCACAAAGTAAAAATATATTTCCATTTAATAATTTAGAAACTTCATAATTACCGAAATCTCCTAAATGATATACAGTGTCTTCTGTATTTACAACATTGTTCCAATTATTAACCATTGCATTATCCATCTCTTCAACTGAATCAAATGGTCTACGACCAAATTTCAAAACTCTTTCACTTCCAAAATGAGTATCTGCTGTAAAATAGTAATTCATATTTTACTCCTTTCTAAATATAGCATAAAATTTGATTTTTAATTACTCCCAATAGTTAACCAAGGATATTGAGTTTGAACAATACCACCATTATTAATTCTTTCAAGTTCAGAAATAGATAAATCAATTCTTATATGTCGATAAGTTATTTCTCTAACTTCATCTGATAAGTAATCATCGTCTTCTTTATCTTTACTTATCCAATTTAAACAAACATGATCTTGCCAAATAAAATGACCATGACAATACAAATCCCAAATATCTTCTGATTCTGATTTATAATTTTTATATGATTGTGAACGAGTTGAGCAAGTTATATTGCTTTCTTTGCATAATTCCCTAAGATTTATTGAAATCACCCTTCCTCAATTTTAAATTAAGTTCTACAACATATAATATTCCTTAATCCGTTTAATTCTTTCCAATACTTCTTCTGGACTGTCATAATCTGATTCATAAAATGGCTCAAAATAAGACATAAATTCTTGCATATCATTTGGATATGGAGCATCTATATAATATTCTTTTTCATACTCAATATCAAATTGAAGATCAAAATATTGTCTTTCTTCTTTGATTAGATATTTAATATCTTCTACGATTTCATCAGTGTATTTTTCTAAGATAAATCCAAATGTATCTTCATAGTTTCTATAAAATAATAGCCTTTTCATAACTTACTCCTTCCTAAAACCGCCCTGTTTTAAATTATTTAATTCTACTTAATTCCCACATTTCCCTGCGTAAACAATCTAATTTAGATTCTAAACAACTTAATTCCTCTTTAGTTTCAAAATAATCTTTAACTTCTTTTACCTCAAACAATTCATCTTTTCTTAAAAAAACATCATTCTTTTGTACTCTTAACTTTTCTATTTCTTCATAAAGTTGTTTCTTAGTTTTTCTAAATGATCTATTAATCGTATGTCCTTCTACCTTATAACTATTTTCATCAGTAAAGTAACAACGATGCCCTTCTTTATGATGGTTAAACCACCCTGTCAAAAGACTCAATTTTCCTTCACTAGATATTTTACATCCTTGTGTTTGCAAATTTATTTCATCTCCTTTAAACTATCCAAACCCTCATCCCAACATCTTCGACAATTAATATGTTCAGGACACAATGATGATTCATCTCCTAATCCAAATTCATTAGGACAAATATTAATAGACGAACCTCCTAATATATCTAGGACTTTATTCAATTTCTTTTCCAATTCAGAAACCTTGTCTATGTAGTAAATAATTTCATTATCCATTATTTTTCACATCCTTTATACCAACAATAACTTATAAGCAATACCATACACCAACACCATTACAAACATAATTAATTGTCCTTTAATCATATCTTTATAATCATTACTAAAGAAAAACCAAAATGAAACTATTGCAAATGGAATCGCTGTCAACCAATCACATATATGTTCTGCAACTGATTCTGCTTGCCAATTCAATCCAAAATACCATGATTCTAAGAGGTTGATTAGAATACATATTGTTACTAGAAATATGTATTTGTCTATGGTTAATTTCCTCTTAAACATTCTCAATTTCCTCTATTTCTTGTTCGCTCATATATTTTCTAGCAGTTGGACATACATATGTAACATTTACTTGTTTTATTTCTACAGAAGCTAATATTACACTAGATATTGCAAAATTAAAAAATAATCCTACAAATGCTAAGATAAATACTAATTGATTTTTAGGAATTACAGTTTCTCCTGGTAAAAATAAAGTAATCAATATCATTAAAATTATTACAAAAGATATACCCCATATTGCTCCAACTGGACTGCGGTTTAGGTTATTATTAAATTTTTTAAACATTATATTTACTCCTTTCATGCGATAAAAACAATATTTCATTTACTCCTATATCTCCTATTGTAATCTTTTAGATCTTTTTTGGCATATTTTGAGTTTAAACCATCAACATCTATTGTTTCAGGTTCAAGATCCTCATCTCCTAATCTACATAGAGGGCATTCGTTTTTACAGTAATCACTATCCATCAGAGAACATTTTACGTCAGGTGATTTTTCGTTTAAATAATTAATGTAAAATTGATCATCTTGTTCCGCTTTATTCTTCTCTTTTCTATCCCAATTGACTATTGCTTTAATTTCATTTGCCATCTCTTCAATTGTAAGATTCTTAATTCTTTCATAATTTGTCATACTATATCCTTCTTTCTTTTAAATATAATAAATATTTGTTCTATAAGGTACTTGGTTTGATAATCCTCTTTAGAAAATCATCGAATTTTTCTAACTGTTTCCTTATGGGGGTTCAATCTTTATAATAATAAAATATACAGGTATCAACGGCAATCAAATGTATAATCTTTCATTTCTTAACCTCTCTCCAGTTTTAGTACACTTTCTACAATACAATGATATATCTCCATCTTCAAAATATTCTCCACAATGACTACAAGTTCCACCAAACATTATTTTATGTTTATCGCCATCATATGTAATTGATAAACCATATTTATAAGATTCTATCGCAAAATATAAAATATATCTTCCACCAATTCTACCACAACCTTCACATGGATGTGAAATATGATTTAAGCATCCTTGATGACTACATGGTTCTCCTTCTCTCATATTATTCATCTTACCAATCCTCCCTCTCTTTAGGATTGTCCCAGTCTAAAAATTCCTTCTCTGCTCTTTCTCTACATTCAGGACAAAACCCTCTACCCATTCCATCAGTACATAAATGAGCATTACCATCTTTACCACAATACCAACATAGATAAAAACTATTTTGTTTAGAGGGATGCCAAGGACTCTCTATGCTTCCTTCT
>Ga0209000_1001498_pt1 | contig 14683 bp, 13 predicted proteins | sample RifGroD2_FD_183998 | JGI IMG/M metagenome (GOLD analysis project Ga0209000, IMG submission 183998) | Groundwater microbial communities from Rifle, Colorado, USA - Groundwater D2 (SPAdes) (version 2) | ecosystem: Environmental > Aquatic > Deep subsurface > Groundwater | place: Rifle, Colorado...
CCCACCGAGGAATCGACCTGAGCGAGCAGCGTGGTGGGTATCTGGATGAACGGCACGCCGCGCAGATAGGTCGCGGCGGCGTAGCCGGTCATGTCGCCGATCACGCCGCCGCCGAGCGCGATCAGCGGCGTGCTGCGCTCGCAGCGGCTGGCCAGCAGCGCGTCGTAAATCAGGTTGAGCGTAGCGGAATTTTTATATTGCTCGCCGTCCGGCAGGATGATCGGCATGCTGCTGACGCCGATGCTCTGCAGGGTTTGCCGGAGTTTTTCCAGATACAGCGGCGCGACCGTCGTGTTGGTCACAATGGCGGCCCGCTTGTTCGGCAAGGCGGGTTGCAGCAACTCCGCCCGGCCGAGCAGCCCGCTGCCGATATGTATCGGATAACTGCGCTCCCCCAATCCTACTGTCAGTATTTGCATCATCATCTTCCGGTCAATTCTGTAGGGGCACGGCGCGCCTGCGTACGGGCACGGCGTGCCGTGCCCCTACTTATTATTTTTCCTGAACGCCTCTATTTCATCCACCAATTGCAGCATCAGCGCATGTGCGCTTTGTTTGCCGCTCTGCATGACGATATCTGCAACCTGCAGGTACAAGGGATCGCGCTGCTGGAACAGCTCCGTCAATTTGGCGTACGGGTCGGCAGTTTGCAGCAGCGGGCGGTTACGGTCATGCCGGGTGCGTTGCCATAGATCATGCACGTTCGCCTTCAGGTAAACGACGATACCGTTCTGTCGCATCAATTCACGACTCTGTTCCGCCAGCACCGCGCCGCCGCCGGTTGCCAGAACCATGTTGTCGCGCTCCACCAGATCGCGAATGGCCGCAGTTTCGCGCTGGCGAAAGCCGGTCTCGCCCTCGATGTCGAAAATATGCGGGATCGTCACGCCGGTGCGCTTCTGGATTTCCTCGTCGCTGTCCACAAAGACCTTGCCCAGATGTTTGGCCAGCGCTCGCCCCATGGTGGTTTTGCCCGAGCCCATCATGCCCACCAGAATCAGGTTGCCGGATTGAAGCTTGCGACCATCCCCTTGTCGATTGCTTGGCTGGGGGCAATTGTTTGGTTGACTGCTTTGCATGTCGCCATTGTAAACCATAAAAACAAAAGCCCGGACTGGGCCGGGCCTTGGTTTGAGCAGCTTGCGAAATCAGCGCAGGCTCATCTCGTCTTTCATGATTTTGGGAGTGATGAAAATCAGCAACTCCGACTTGGTGTCGCTCTTGACGTTATTCTTGAACAGCCAGCCGATAACGGGCACATCCCCCAGCAGCGGAACCTTCTGGGTGGAATCGGAAAGATCCTGGGTGAAGACGCCGCCGATCACCACCGTGCCGCCATTTTCAACCAATACCTCCGTGTTTACTTTTTTGGTATTGATGCTCGGCACACCGCCATATACTGTTCCCACAGTGTCCTGGTTGGCCGTCACTTGCATATTGATATGGTCGTCCGGTGTAATTTGCGGGGTTACACTGAGACTCAGCGTCGCATCCTTGAATGAAACGCTGGTGGCGCCGCTGCTGGTGGCCGCCTGATAAGGAATCTGCGTGCCGGCCGAGATGGTGGCTGCAACCTTATCTTTCGTCACCACACGCGGGCTGGCAATATTCTTGGTTCGGCCATCCAGTTCCGACGCGGTCAATTCCAGCGTCAGCACCTTGGTTGCCAGCGGGTTGAACAGCGACAGCGTCAACCCGCCCGTCCCGCTATTTGCGCCAGGCAGGTTCACATTGCCCCCAATCAGGGCACGCGTGGAATTTCCCGTCGCCGCCCCGCCGATACCAAAACCGGCTCCAGCTCCGACTACAGTTCCGGTTCCGGTATAGCCCAGCTTCCCGCCCAGGGTCCGGTTAAACGAATCGCCCGCCGAAACAAAACGCGCCTCAATCAACACCTGACGCACCGGCACATCAATCTGCTTGATTATTTTGCGCACTTCCTCGAGGCGCGAGGGGGTGTCCTGGACAAATATCGTGCCGGTACGCGGGTCGGATACGGCGCTCCCGCGTTTCGACAGGATAGGCTGCTTTGCATCGGTCAGCAATTTGATCATCTCGGCGACCGTCTGATAGCTGAGCTGAAAACTCTCGGTGCGCAATTCTTCCAGGTCGGAAATTTCCTGGCGTGCGGCCAGATTGATTTTTTCCTTGGCGGCGATCTCTTCGCGGGGCGCAACCTGGATCACGTTGCCGTTCTTGCGCATATCGAGGCCGCGGCTCTGCAGGATGATATCCAATGCCTGATCCCAAGGCACATCTTTCAAACGCAGGGTGAGATTGCCGCTCACCGTATCGCTGATCACCATGTTCAGTTCGGTAAAATCGGCAATCACATTCAATGCTTCACGAACATCGATCTTCTGGAAGTTGAGGGTCAGCTTTTCACCCGCATAACCGGCTTGACTGCCTTTTACCAGCTTGTCGGGGTCATCGGCGATCGGTTTCACCTCGACGATGAATTTATTGTCGGTCTGGTAAGCAGCGTATTCCCACAATCCCTTGGGCTCGATCACCATGCGCACGTTGTCGCCCTGCACAAAGGTATCCACGCCTTGCACCGGCGTCGCAAAATCCACCACATCCAGTTTGCGCTGCAGATTGCGCGGCAGGCTGGTTTTAAGAAAATCGACGATCAGCGTCGTGCCCTGCTGGCGGATGTCGATGCCGATGCCGGGATCGGAAAGGTCGACCTGAACGCGCCCTTCACCGTTTTTACCGCGCCGGAAATCGGTGTCGCGCAGGGTATGCTTTTGCGCGCCCTGTTTGGCCTCGGCAAACCGTGACAGGCTGCCAACCGCGCCCCGATCCGCCGCTTTACCCTGCAAAGTGATCAACAAATTGTTGCCGTCGATTTTGGTGTCATAGGCGAGCATCTGATTGAGGTTAATCACCAGACGGGTGCGGGTGCCGGCCTGCACAATATTGGCGCTGCGCAAATCGCCTTCGTTGAAATCCTGGACAGACTTGCCCAATCCGTTTGCGGTATTGGGGAAATCCAGCGCGATACGCGGCGGGGTGTTGATCGTAAAACCAACCGGCGCATTGGCCAGCGGCTGCGCCAGTTCGACCTTGATGACTGTTGTTCCGTCAGCGACGCTGCTGACATTCAGCGCGGTAATGCTGTTCTGCTCTGCCGCTTGTGCCTGCATACCCAACATGCCGCATGCGATAAACAGTCCCAGCAATCGAACCATACCCTTGGCCATATTATCGAATTGTTTCATTGTCCCACTCCTAAATCATTCAAGTAATTGCAGGCTGCTCATGCGCTCAGACCAGTCGCCGCCGCTGTCTTGCACCATCTCTTTGATTTTCACCTCTGTTTCATTCACTTCCTGTATCAGACCAAAGTTCAGACCGACATAGTTACCGGCTTTAACCCGATGCAGCTTGCCATCCGGAGCGCGAATCACCGCATGTCCAACTTTTTTCTGGTAAAGATAACCGACCATCCTGAGGCCTTCGAGCGGAAACTCTTCCAAAGCCTCCTTGGGGCGATCCAGGTCAGGCTGATTTACTCCGGAGCGGCTGCCGGGGCTCAATTTCGGCTTGCGCAACTTGAACGGGTCAGGCAAGTTCGCGTCGTTGTTATAGGCAAAAGGCTCGTACGGTTTTACTTCCGGTGGCGGCGGGATCTTGCCGCGCATATCCGCGCCGGCATTTTTGACGAAATCACGCAGATCCTGAAATTCCTCACCGCCGCAACCGGTTAGCAGCATCGAAGCCAGCGCAAGATAAATAAGCCTCATCATTTTTTTGCTCCTGCGGGCTTGGCGGCCTTCTTCTGGGCGGACGCTTCCTCTTCATCCAGGTAGCGAAAAGTCTTCGCGATGGCATCCATGGACAACCCGCCGCCAACCGGGTTTATCGCAATTTCATTGAGTGTGACGATGCGCGACAACATCGCAATATCACTGGAGAATTTACCGATATCGTCATAATTTCCGGTTACCTTGATCGTGATCGGCTGTTCGGCAAACGCGCCATCCCGCACCGTTTCGGGGCCGGGACGGAATAATTCAAACTGCAAACCGCGCCCCAGGCCGGCCTGATTGATGTCCGTCAGCAACGCATCCATTTCAGACTTGCTCGGCAGTTGCTTGAGCAGCGCACCAAAGGATTCCTGGGTTTCGGTAAGCTGTTTCTTGATCAGGTCCAGATTGATCGCCTGTTTTTTCTTGGCTAAAAAGGTTTCCTTGAGACTTTCTTCCTCTTTCTTGATGATTTGCAGGTTTTCCCACTGGTCCTGCCAGTCAAACAGCGCGCCGGCGATAACCACACCAAGGAACAAGGTAACGAAGGCAATAATCTTTGCCGCCCAAGGCCACGCACCGGGATTCCTCGGGTTCAGGTTTTTCAGATCTTCTAGCTTCATCATGGCACTTAGCCCTTTGCGCCGGCAGGTTTAACGTCTGCGCTCTGCTTGGTCAGGTTGAATGTCAGCGTAAACTCGCTGACACGCGTACCGCCTGCACTGGAGGCATGAATCTCTATCAGGGCAGGGGAATCCAGCCACGGTGAGTCCTCAATCGCGCGCATCAAGGTAGAGATGCGCGCATTGGACTGCGCATAACCGACCACGTTGATCTTGTTGCCCGTCTGTTTAAGCGTCTTGAGATACACGCCATCCGGCAGGATGCGCAGCATCTGGTCCAGCAGATGCACCACATCGGAACGGTCGCTTTGCAATTTTTCAACCGCATCCTTGCGCGCCAGCAGGGATTGCGTCTGCTCGCGGAGTTTTTTGATTTCCGCGATCTGCTTGTCCAACACCTCCGTCTCCTGTTTCAGGTAGGCATTGCGCCTTTCCTGATAGGACATCTGGCTGCTGATGGCGGCATGCACAATCCCCACCAGCAAGGCGCCCAGCAGCACGGAAATCACGCTCAGCGCGATAAACTGGACTTGGCGGGCACGGCGTTTTTCGGCGCGATGCGGCAGTAAATTTATGCGTATCATGATGGGTCGAACCTCCGCATCGCCAGTCCGCAGGCGACAATCAGGGATGGCGCGTCAGTCTGCAACTGGCGCGGCTTGATGCGGCTCGATAGTGTCATCAGTGCGAACGGATTGGCCACCATGGTGCTCACCTGGGTTCGCGTCGCCACCGCATCGTCCAAACCGGGCAATACCGCGCAGCCGCCCGCCAGCACGATGTAATCGACCTCGTTATATTGCGTCGAAGTGAAAAAGAACTGCAACGCGCGGGCAATTTCCATCGCGACGTTCTCGCGGAAGGGCGACAACACATCGCTTTCGTAGTTATCCGGCAAGCCGCCATTGCGCTTGGCCGATTCGGCTTCTTCGGCGGACAAGCCGAACATCGCCTGAATCTGCTGCGTCAACTGGTCGCCGCCGACCTGCTGATCCCTCGAATAGACCGATTGTCCATTGCGCAGCACATTGACATTCATCACGCTTGCGCCGATGTCGACCAGCGCGACGCATTTATCTACCGCGCCGTCGGGCAATTGGGCGCTGATCTGCTCAAAGGCCGTCTCGGCCGCATAGGGTTCGACATCGACAACCATTGTCCTTAAGCCCGCCGCTTGAGCGGCCGCGACACGGTCTTCGACATTACCCTTGCGCGAGGCAGCCAGCAAGACTTCGATTTCCTCCGGATTGCCGGGAGCAGGGCCGATTACCTGAAAGTCGAGATTGACCTCTTCCAGCGCGAACGGGATATACTGATTCGCTTCGGATTCGACCTGATATTCCAGATCTTCCTCGCGCATCCCGGCCGGCAACAGAATTTTCTTGGTAATCACCGCCGCAGCGGGAAGCGCCAGGCTGACGTTCTTGATGCGGCTGCCCAACCGCTTCCAGGTACGCTGCAGGCACTCCGCAACGGCTTCAAGATTATTGATATTGCCGTCGGTGACGGCATCTTTGGGGAGCGGCTCGATCGCGTAACGCTCCACGATATACCCGCCTTTTTTGGGCAATTCGCTCAACTCGACCATCTTGACCGAGGATGCGCTGATATCCACGCCTATCATGGGTGGAGTCTTGGTCTGCAAGAAGTCCAGCGGGATGTCAAAATTTACTTTAGGCATAGGCCGTTTAGAGCTTTTCCGTATAAAGTGGTTTAAATCCTAGCAATAACTATAAATCATGTAAAGTTATTTTTAAGGGGTCATTTTATTCGCAGAGCCGATATAATTTCACGCACCATATCATCATTCCCTCTTTTCGGACAACTGCATATGCCTTCCCGCCGCTGGCTACTCCCGGTTCTTGTCGCGCTAACCCTGCTTACGCTTCCGGCGATCTTGCTCGGCCTGGCGGTCATGCTGGCTTATCCGACACTGCCTTCACTGGAGGCGCTTACCGATTACCGCCCCAAGATTCCGCTGCGCGTTTACAGCGCCGAAGGCGTGCTGCTCGGCGAATTCGGCGAGGAGCGGCGCGCCCTGGTCAAAATTTCCGAAGTGCCCGAGGTGATGAAAAAAGCCATTCTTGCCGCCGAGGATGACCGATTCTACCAACATGGCGGCGTGGATTATATGGGTGTGCTGCGCGCGGCCATTTCCAACTTCACCTCCGGCGGCGCAAAGCAGGGGGCGAGCACGATCACCATGCAGGTGGCGCGCAATTTTTTCCTCTCCAAAGAAAAAACCATGACGCGCAAATTCAACGAGATGCTGCTCGCCTTCAAGATCGAGCATAACTTGAGCAAGGACGAGATCCTGCAGCTCTACCTCAACCAGATTTATCTTGGCCAGCGCGCCTACGGCTTCGCGGCGGCGTCCCAGGTTTACTTTGGCAAACCTCTCGGCGAGGTCACCGTTGCCGAGGCGGCCATGCTTGCCGGACTGCCCAAGGCGCCCTCCGCTTATAACCCGGTAGTCAACCCGAAGCGTGCCAAGCTGCGGCAACTTTACGTGCTGCGCCGCATGCATGAACTGCATTTCATCGACGATATGCAGCTGCAGCTCGCGCAACAACAACCCATCGTGGCCAAGCGCGGCAATCAGGAATTCGCCGTCAAATCGGACTACATCGCGGAAATGGTCCGGCAGGCCGTTTATGAAAAATACCAGGAAGACACCTACACGCAGGGTTTCAAGGTGTACACCACCATCCGCCAGCAAGACCAGCTCGCCGCGTATCAGGCCGTCCGCAATGGCGTGCTGGAATATGACCGCCGCCACGGCTACCGCGGCCCGGAGGGATTTGTCGACTTGAAAAAAGGCAGCAGCGAGGAATATCTGGAAGAAGCGCTGCAGGATGCCGCCGACAACGATGACTTGATTCCCGCCGTAGTGCTGGAAGCATCACCCAAGCTGGTTCGCGCCTATTGCAAGGGCGGGGAAATCGCCGAGGTCAACGGCGACGCGTTGCGCTTCGCCCAGCGCGCATTGGGCAACAAGGTTGCGCTGAACCAGCGCATCAATCCCGGCTCGATCATCCGCCTGCAGAAGGACGCAAAGGGGATCTGGCAAATAAGCCAGCTTCCGCAAGTGGAGTCTGCCTTTGTTTCCGCGGATCCGCGCGATGGCGCCATCCACGCGCTGGTCGGCGGTTTCAACTTCAACCGCAACCAGTTCAACCGCATCACGCAAGCCTGGCGGCAGCCGGGTTCAAGCCTGAAGCCTTTTATTTATTCCGCCGCGCTGGAAAAGGGCTTCACGCCCGCCACGGTGATCAATGACGCGCCCCTGATGTTCGATGCCGAACAAACCGGCAGCGAGCCCTGGCAACCGAAGAATTATGACAACGAATTTGCCGGCCCGATGCGCATGCGCCAGGGTTTAACCAAGTCGAAAAACATGGTTTCCATACGCATTTTGCAGTCCATCACGCCGCAATACGCCCAGGACTACCTCACCAAGTTCGGCTTCGACGCGGACAAACATCCGCCTTACCTGACCATGGCGCTGGGAGCCGGCTCCGTGACTCCGCTGCAAATGCTGGCCGGCTATTCGGTCTTCGCCAACGGCGGTTTTCGCGTCACCCCCTACTTCATCCAGCGCATCGAAGACGCCCAAGGCAAGGTGCTCAGCCAAGCCCAGCCGGCCATAGCGGGCGAGAATGCAGACCAGGTCATCGATATGCGCAACGCCTACACGATGATCAGCATGATGCAGGACGTGGTAAGGCACGGCACCGCCACCCGCGCGATGCAGCTCGGCCGCCAGGATCTGGCCGGAAAAACCGGCACCACCAGCGATTCGGTCGACGCATGGTTCTGCGGCTTTCAACCCACCCTGGTCGGCATTTCCTGGATGGGTTTCGATCAGCCGCGCAGCCTGGGCGACAAAGAAACCGGCGGCGGCGCGGCCTTGCCGATATGGATGGGCTATATGGAAAAAGCGCTCAAGGATGTGCCGCAAGCCGAGTACGCGATGCCGGATAACATGGTTGCCGTGCGCATCAACGAGAACGGGCATCGCGATGCAAACGGCTCGCTGGTCGAGTATTTTTATCAGGAGAATATTCCGCCCGAGCAGGCTATGCCTCCTATGCCAAACGAAGAAGCCAGACCGGCAGAAACCATCAAGGACCAACTGCTCTAACTGCTGACATGCCCAAGGAACACCCGCCCAGGAATCACGCTTACAAACGCGACCTGATGCGCGAGCAACTCGCGCATCAGACCGCCAAGTTGATGGCCGAAGACGGCATCATCGATTATGCTTTCGCCAAGCGCAAAGCCGCACGGCAACTGGGTGCGGCGGACACGCAGCACCTGCCCAGCAATCAGGAAGTGGATGAAGCGCTGCACAGCTATCGCAGCCTGTTCCAGAGCGAAAGCCACCCCGGCATCCTGCGCCAGCTGCGCGAAGAAGCCCTCGCCGCCATGCGCCTGCTGGCGGAGTTTCGCCCCTACCTGACCGGCTCGGTATTGAGCGGCACGGCGGGCGCGCAGTCCGACATCAACCTGGTGTTGTTTTCGGACGATGCAAAAGCCGTGCTGCTGTTCCTGCTCAAACACAATATCGAATTCGCGGATGGGGAATGGAAGGTGCGTGTGGGAGGACATGAAGAGACCGTGCCGAGCTACACCCTGACCGGCGAATCCGGTGTGCAAATGCACGTCGTCGTCCTGCCCGAAAACGCCCACCACAGCGGCAGCCGCCACCCTGAGACCCATGCAGACATCGCGGCAGTGGAGGCGTTGCTGGCGATTTGATTGACGGGCAGGGCGAGTCTATGGAAGGTTGGGTTGCGGCACAAAAAATGCGGGGCAGCCGCATAGCGACCCGGCATGAAATGTTTTATTTGGCGAGCCGGATTTTGTAATTCAGCATAGCCAGCAACAGCACGAGAAGCGCCGCGCCACCGTTGTGGATCACCGCCAGCGCCAGCGGAAAATCCAGAAAAACCGTCAGTACGCCGGTCGCGAATTGCAGCGCGATTGCGGCCAGCAACCAGCGCGCCGTCTTGTGCAGCCCGTCGATTTTGCGGGCTTTGAGCGCCAGCCACGCAACCAGCGCAATCACAGCAAAAGCGAAGACGCGATGCACCCAGTGGATCGCGGTCAATGCCGCGAACGGCAGGAATTCGCCGCCGGCGGTCATGCCCAGGTCGCGCCATAACGCGAATCCGTGTTGAAAATCCATCGGCGGCAGCAGCATGCCCTGGCACAGCGGGAAATCCGTGCAAGCCAATGCCGCATAATTGCTGCTGACCCAGCCGCCGAGCGCGATCTGTGCCGTCAGCAACAGCGCCGCCAGCACCGCCGGCAGGCGTAACCCACTTGCCACTTGCGACACCGGCGCATGGTCGGTCTGGCGCGCGCCGAGCCAGGCCAGAAGCGCCAGCAAGGCCATGCCCAGCAACAGGTGGATAGACACGATGATCGGTTGCAGTTTCATCGTCACCGTCCATGCGCCGAAAGCGCCTTGCAGGCAGACGAACCCGAACAGCAGCGTCGGGAACAACGGCGAAAACCGGGTTTCCTTGCGGCCGGATTGCCGCCATTTGCGCCATGCGATCACCATGGTCGAGATGATCAGCACACCGATCGCCATCGCCAGGTAGCGGTGGATCATCTCGATCCAGGCCTTCATGACCGTCACCGGGCCGGTCGGCATCGCGGCTTCGGCGGCGCTGATGTCCGCATGCGCACGCATCGGGTCGGCCTGGCCGTAGCAGCCCGGCCAATCCGGGCAGCCGAGTCCGGAGTCGGTCAGCCGGGTGAAGGCGCCGAACATGATCAGGTCGAACGTCAGGAACAGGGTGACCCATACCAGTTTGCGGTATTTGTCCGGGTTGTCGGATACCCAGACGATCGACAGCGGCAGCATGGCCGCGATCAACCCGATGATGGCAAGCTGGATCAGCATGATGGTTGCTCCTGATGCGGCAGGTTAATCCGCCGGAAGGAGGCGTTGGCGCATAAATTACTCGACAGTTTCATAAGGCAGGCTAATTGCGTTACTGATCTGGTGCGCTCGGCGGGAGTCGAACCCACGACCCTTGGCTTCGGAAACCAATACTCTATCCAGCTGAGCTACGAGCGCATTTTGTAAGGCGCGCAGCATAACGTTTTTTGGCCGGCCCGTCCATGCGGCCGCTCCGTTCTTTGCGGCATGGCAGGGGCAATGTGCGCGGCAATAGGCGTAAAAGTGTTATCTTGTGCGCCTCTAAAATACCAGGCTATCCACATGCCCTTCTCCAGACCGGCATCCTTGAACAAACCGCGCTGCGCCTGGATGGGCAGCGATGCGCTGTATCAAACCTATCACGACCGCGAATGGGGCGTGCCGCTGCACGACGACCGGCGCCTGTTCGAGTTCCTGATCCTGGAAGGCGCTCAGGCGGGCCTGAGCTGGATCACCATTTTGCGCAAGCGCGAAAATTATCGCGCCGCCTTCGATGATTTCGATGCCGCGCGCATTGCCCGTTATGACACGAATAAAATAGAATCGCTGCTGCAGGATGCGGGTATCGTGCGCAATCGCCTGAAGCTGGAAGCTGCCGTCGTCAACGCGCAAAAATTCCTGGAGGTGCAGGAAGCATCGGGCAGTTTCGATGCGTTCCTCTGGCAGTTCGTCGATGGCAAGCCCAAGCAAAATGCATGGCGCAGCCTCGCCGATGTGCCGGCCAGCGCGCCCGCGTCCGACGCGATGAGCAGGGAATTGAAGCGGCGCGGCTTCAAGTTCGCCGGTACGACGATTTGCTACGCGCTGATGCAGGCGACCGGCATGGTCAACGACCACGTCACGAATTGCTTCCGGCATGCCGAATTAAGCGACAAAAAGGAATAACCAGGAATGCTGCTAAAGTTCACCAAGATGCATGGCGCCGGCAACGACTTCGTGGTGCTGGACGGGGTGCGCCAGAAAATCGAGTTGTCGCCGGAACAGTTGCGCCTGCTCGCCGACCGCCATTTCGGCGTGGGCTGCGACCAGATCCTGCTGGTGGAGAAGGCGCAGCGCGCCGAGGCCGATTTCCGCTACCGCATCTTCAACGCGGACGGCGGCGAGGTGGAGCAATGCGGCAACGGCGCGCGCTGTTTCGTGCGTTTCGTGCATGACCAGAAGCTCACGCACAAGCGCGAGATCGTCGTGGAAACCAGGAGCGGATTGATAACGCCGCGCCTCGAAGACGACGGGCGCGTGACGGTGAATATGGGCGCGCCGATTTTCGATGCGGTGCTCATTCCGTTCGACGGCGGCAGCGGCGCGGCAAGCGAGCCGCTGGAGGTGGCCGGTGAGACGCTACAGATCAGCGCGCTGTCGATGGGCAATCCGCACGCGGTGCAGGTGGTGGCGGATGTCGAGCGCGCGCCGGTGGAAAAACTGGGGCCGCTCATCGAACGCCATCCGCGCTTCCCTAAGCGCGTCAATGCCGGTTTCATGCAGATCATGGACCGCCAGCATATCCGGCTGCGCGTGTATGAACGCGGCTCGGGCGAAACCCTGTCGTGCGGCACCGGAGCCTGCGCGGCAGTGGTGGCGGGTATCCGGCGCGGCCTGCTGGACAGCACGGTAAATGTCGCGACACACGGCGGCGTGCTGGTCATCGCGTGGGCCGGAGAAGGGCGGCCGGTGCTGATGACCGGCCCGGCGATCACGGTATTTGCAGGCGAAATCAATTTATAGGGAGCCATGATGAGAGCTGAAGACGTCGCACAATATTTGCAGGACAACCCGCAATTCTTCGAGGAACATCTTGAGACGCTGGCGCAAATCGCCCTGCCGCATCCGCACGGCGGGCGCACCATCTCGTTGAGCGAGCGGCAACTGCTCGCGCTGCGCGACAAGAACAAGGAACTGGAAAAAAAGCTGCACGACCTGATCGAATTCGCCAAGGAGAACGATGTGTTGCAGCACAAGGTGCACGAGTTCGTCGTCGCGCTGTTTGCCGCGCCCGACCTGCCCACCCTGCAGGAAATGATCCCGCATCTGTTGCGCGAAATCTTTGCGATACCGCATACGGCATTGCGCCTGTGGCAGCTCAATCCCCCCAGCGCGGAAGTGCTGGCGTTCGCCGATGCGCAGGAAAAACCGGTCTGCCTGCATCACGCCGCGCACGACACCGCCGGCTGGTTCGGCGAAATTGCCGCGCAACTGCGCTCGTTCGCCTATCTGCCGCTGCACGCTGGCAGCGAGACCATCGGCCTGCTGGTGCTGGCCAGCGAAGACAGGCAGCGTTTTTACCCGGAGATGGGCACGGTGCTATTGCAGCGTATCGCCGAAGCGGCGAGCGCCGCGCTGCATCCGCATATTGCGCAATGAACGAAGTAGCCACACTTAACCAAACATACTTGGACGGTTATCTGGCGTGGCTGCGCAACGAGAAGCAATACTCCGCACTGACCGCCGAGAATTACGCGCGCGATCTCGGACATCTGTTTGAATTGGCCGCCGAGACGCCGCTGGCCCAGCTTAAAATCCACCACATCCGCCGTTTCATCGCGCAACTGCACAGCAAGGGCCTGGGCGGACGTTCGCTGGCGCGCATGCTGTCGGCGTGGCGCGGCTTCTTCACCTACCTGATGCGCGATCACGGCCTGGCCGACAATCCCTGCATCGGCCTGCGCGCACCCAAGTCGCCTAAGACCCTGCCGCAGGCCCTGTCGCCCGACGAGGCGGCGCGCATGGTCGATTTGCCGGGCGACACGCCGGAAGCGATCCGCGACAAGGCGATGTTCGAATTGTTCTATTCCTCCGGCCTGCGCTTGGCGGAACTGGTCAGCCTCGACCGTGAACCGATGCAGGCCGACATACAATCATGCGAAGTGCGCGTCACCGGCAAGGGCAGCAAGACACGCATCGTGCCGCTCGGGACTTTCGCGATCGCCGCGTTGCAGGCCTGGCTGGCGGTGCGCGAGCAGCTCGCCAATGAGGGCGAACCCGCGCTGTTCGTCGGCCAGCGCGGCAGCCGTATCTCGCCGCGCGTAGTGCAACTGCGCATGAAACAGTGGGGCGTCAGACAGGGCATCACCAGCAACGTGCACCCGCACCTGCTGCGCCATTCGTTCGCCACGCATGTGCTGCAATCCAGCGGCGACCTGCGCGCGGTGCAGGAGATGCTCGGCCACGCGAGCATCTCCACCACGCAGGTCTACACCCACCTCGATTTTCAGTATCTCAGCAAGATTTACGACGCGGCGCATCCGCGCGCCAAGAAGAAGAACCAAGAAAAAACATGACCAGCCAGAAACCAAGATCGCCCTCGACACCACACCGACCCTCGCAGGGCAACCGGGATTTTCGCAACCGGACCAAACGCGGCGGCAAACAGCCGGATGAGCAGAAGAATATTCCGCGCGGCGCGCCGCAACCGCTCACCGGCAATGCCGCCGCCCAACCTTGCATCCTCCTCAAGGCTGGCCGGGAAAAATCCCTGCTGCGCCGCCACCCGTGGATTTTTTCCGGCGCAATCGAGCGTGTGGATGGCGCGCCACTTGGCGGCGACACGCTGCCGGTGCGCGACGCTGCGGGGAATTTTCTCGCCTGTGCGGCGTACAACCCGGATTCGCAGATCACCGCGCGCGTCTGGTCGTGGGATGCAAGCGAAGTCATCGACGCTGCCTTCTTCCGCCGCAAGATCGCCGCCGCATTGAATGCGCGCGATGCGCTCGGCCTGCGCCAGAACAGCAGCGGCATGCGCCTGATCCACGCCGAATCCGACGGCCTGCCGGGTCTGGTCGTTGACCGCTACGGCGACACCTTAGTGATGCAGATCGGCAGCGCGGGTGTCGAACGCTGGCGCGACACCATCGCCGACCTTTTGCAGGAGCTGTGCAATCCAGCGTGTATCTACGAGCGCTCCGATTCCGATTCGCGCGGGCTGGAAGGATTGGAGCCGCGCAACGGCGTGCTGCGCGGCGCGTTGCCGGAGAGCGTCGAGGTCGTCGAGCACGGCCTGCGCTTCAAGGTGGATGTCGCGGCGGGACAAAAGACCGGTTTCTATCTCGACCAGCGCGACAACCGCGCGCTGACCGGAACCTTGGCGAAAGACCGCGAGGTGCTGAACTGCTTCTGCTACACCGGCGGCTTTTCGCTCTACGCGCTGCGCGGCGGCGCGAAATCGGTGCTGTCCATCGACGCGTCGGGCGACGCGCTACGCATCGCCGCAGAAAATTTAACAGCGAATAATTTAGATGCAACGCGCGCCGAATGGCAGGAGGCAGACGTGTTCCAGGCGCTGCGCAAACTGCGTGACCAGGGGCGCAGCTTTGACTTCATCATCCTCGACCCGCCCAAGTTTGCCCCCACCGCCGCGT
>Ga0209000_1001500_pt1 | contig 14669 bp, 27 predicted proteins | sample RifGroD2_FD_183998 | JGI IMG/M metagenome (GOLD analysis project Ga0209000, IMG submission 183998) | Groundwater microbial communities from Rifle, Colorado, USA - Groundwater D2 (SPAdes) (version 2) | ecosystem: Environmental > Aquatic > Deep subsurface > Groundwater | place: Rifle, Colorado...
GGGTGACGTGCAAAGGACCGTGCAAAATTTGCAGGTCGTGCGTGTTGATATTGCGCGTCAATTGCTGCTGGTAAAAGGCGCTGTTCCTGGCTGTATAAATAGCAGCATTATCGTGCGTCCCGCAGTGAAGGCGGGTGCATAATGGAACTGAAAGTCATCAACGACAAAGGCCAGGCGACAGCAAATCTGAGCGCATCCGACGAATTGTTCGGTCGCGAATACAACGAAGACCTGGTGCATCAACTGGTTACAGCCTACATGTCCAATGCGCGTGCGGCGAACAGCAAGCAAAAGGGTCGCAGCGAAATCGCCAAGAGCACCCGCAAGCCGTTTGCGCAAAAAGGTACCGGCCGTGCGCGTGCCGGTATGGCATCCAGTCCGTTGTGGCGTGGCGGCGGCAAGATTTTCCCGAACACCGGCGAAGAGAATTACACGCACAAGGTGAACCGCAAGATGTACCGCGCCGGCTTGGCATCGATCCTGTCCAGACTGGTCAGCGAAAACCGCTTGGTGGTGGTCGACAGCCTGACGGTTGAGGCGCCCAAGACCAAGCTGCTGGCGCAGAAAATCAAGGAGATGGGTTTGGATGGGCGGTTGCTGATTATCACCGATAATCTGGACGAGAACCTGTATCTGTCTTCGCGTAACCTGCCAAACGTGCTGGTGCTGGAAGCCAATCAGGCCGATCCGGTCAGTCTGGTACGTTTCCCGAGCGTGGTTGTTACGCGCAATGCGGTGGCCAAAATTGAGGAGATGTTCGCATGAGCACGCAACAATTCAGCCAGGAGCGTTTGATGAAGGTGCTGCTCGCCCCGCAAATCTCCGAGAAGGCGACTTATGTCGCCGAGAAGAACGAGCAGGTGATCTTCCGTGTTGCGCCTGACGCAACCAAGCCGGAAATCAAGGCGGCGGTCGAAATGATGTTCAAGGTGAATGTTGACAGTGTGCAAGTGGCCAATGTCAAGGGCAAGGTCAAACGCGCTGGCCGTTTCGTCGGTCGCCGCAACAACTGGAAAAAGGCCTATGTCTGCCTGGCCGCCGGCCAGGAAATCAATTTTGCTGCAAGTGAGCAGGGGTAAATCATGGCATTGATCAAACTGAAACCAACAACGCCGGGGCAGCGCGGGGTATTGCGCGTGGTCAATCCTGACCTGCACAAGGGTAAGCCGATTGCCTCGCTGGTTGAAAAGAAGAGCAAGACCGCGGGCCGCAACCACAATGGTCATATCACCACCCGTCACATGGGCGGCGGCCACAAGCAACACTATCGCCTGGTAGATTTCAAGCGTAACAAGGATGGTATTCCCGCTACCGTAGAGCGTCTGGAATACGATCCGAACCGTAGCGCGAATCTGGCTCTGTTGTGCTATGCCGACGGCGAGCGCCGCTACATCATTGCGCCCAAAGGAGTTACCGCCGGTTCGACGCTGGTGAGCGGTTCGGAAGCGCCGATCAAACCGGGCAACGCCTTGCCGTTGCGCAATATTCCGGTCGGTTCGACCATCCACTGCATAGAAATGTTGCCGGGCAAGGGCGCGCAGTTGGCGCGTTCCGCCGGCACGTCGGTACAACTGTTGGCGCGTGAAGGCAGCTACGCGCAATTGCGGTTGCGCTCCGGTGAAATCCGCAAAGTGCATATCGATTGCAAGGCGACTTTGGGCGAAGTGGGTAACTCCGAGCATAGTCTGCGTTCTATCGGTAAGGCTGGCGCGATGCGTTGGCGCGGTGTGCGCCCGACCGTGCGCGGTGTGGTGATGAATCCTGTCGATCACCCGCATGGCGGCGGCGAAGGCAAGACCGCAGCCGGACGTCATCCGGTCAGCCCATGGGGTGTGCCGGCTAAGGGCTTCCGCACGCGCCGCAACAAGCGCACCAGCGGCATGATCGTGCGCCGTCGCTTTCAGGTTTAAGGAGTAGTAAACATGGCACGTTCCATTAAAAAAGGCCCTTTTGTCGATGCTCACCTGCTCAAGAAGATTGAGGCCGTGCGCGCGACCAACGATAAACGCCCGGTGAAAACCTGGTCGCGCCGTTCCACGGTGCTGCCGGAATTCGTCGGCCTGACGATTGCGGTGCACAATGGCAAGCAGCACATTCCGGTGTACGTATCCGAAAACATGGTGGGCCACAAGTTGGGTGAGTTTTCCCTGACTCGCACCTTCAAGGGCCATGCTGCTGATAAAAAAGCAGTGGTCAAGAAATAGGGAGGCATGATGACAACGACGATTGCAGTTGCAAGAAACATTCATCTTTCCGCGCAGAAAGGCCGTCTGGTTGCCGATCAAATTCGCGGTTTGCCGGTGGCGCAAGCGCTCAACATCCTGGCCTTCAGCCCGAAGAAGGGTGCCGGGATCATCAAGAAAGCCCTGGAATCCGCGATTGCGAATGCCGAGCATAACGATGGTGCAGACATCGATGAGTTGAAGGTAACCACCATTTACATCGATAAAGCGGCGTCGCTGAAGCGTTTCATGGCACGCGCCAAGGGCCGTGGCGCGCGCATCGAGAAGCAAACTTGTCACATTACAGTCAGCGTCGGGAGCCAAGGGTAGATTATGGGACAGAAAATTAATCCAACCGGTTTTCGCTTGTGCGTTCGCAAAAACTGGAACTCCAAGTGGTTTGCCAACAGCAAAAATTTTGCTGATTTGTTGCTCAAGGATATTGAGGTTCGTGCGTTCCTGAAAAAGAAACTGGCTTCCGCCGGGGTATCCAAGGTGGTTATCGAACGTCCGGCCAAGAATGCCAAAGTGACTATTTATACCGCACGCCCTGGCATGGTGATAGGAAAAAAGGGTGAGGACATTGAGGCATTGCGCGCCGAATTGCGCAAGCGCATGGGCTTGCAATCTGTCGATGTCGCCATCGAGGAAATCCGTAAACCGGAAGTTGATGCGCAATTGATCGCTGACAGCATTACCGCGCAATTGGAAAAGCGCATCATGTTCCGCCGCGCGATGAAACGCGCGATGCAAAACGCGATGCGCCTGGGTGCGCAAGGCATCAAGATCATGAGCGCCGGCCGTTTGAACGGGATTGAAATCGCCCGTACCGAGTGGTATCGCGAAGGCCGTGTGCCGCTGCATACTTTGCGTGCCGATATTGACTACGGCACTTCTGAAGCGAAGACTACTTACGGCATCATCGGTGTGAAGGTTTGGGTGTTCAAAGGCGAAGTTGGTCAGGAAGCAGCTGCACCGGTCGCCGCTGAACCGGAAAAGAAAGTAAGAAAGTCGGGAGCAAAGCATGCTACAGCCAGCTAGAAGAAAGTACCGCAAGGAGCAGAAGGGCCGTAATACCGGCATTGCCACTCGTGGCAACAAGGTGAGTTTCGGCGAGTTTGGCCTGAAGGCGGTTGCGCGTGGTCGTTTGACGGCGCGTCAGATTGAAGCCGCGCGCCGTGCGATGACCCGCCACATCAAGCGCGGCGGGCGTATCTGGATACGTATTTTCCCGGATAAGCCGATCTCCAAGAAACCGGCCGAAGTTCGCATGGGTAATGGCAAGGGCAATCCCGAGTTTTACGTTGCCGAGATTCAACCCGGCAAGATGTTGTACGAAATGGATGGCGTGGATGAGACATTGGCGCGCGAAGCGTTCCGTCTGGCATCTGCAAAGTTGCCGATTGCGACCACGTTCGTCATCAGACAGGTAGGTGCGTGATATGAAAACCAGTGAATTGAGAACCAAGTCCGCGGCAGATCTGCAGCAGGAGATGCTGTCGCTGACCAAGGCGCAATTTGGCCTGCGTATGCAGGTGGCGACGCAGCAAATGACCAATACCAGCGAATTGCGCAAAGTACGCCGCGATATTGCCCGTGTAAAAACCATATTAAAAGAGAAGGATGCGCAGTAATATGAGCGATTCCAAACTGAAACGTACCCTGACCGGTACCGTGACAAGCGACAAGATGGACAAGACCGTAACGGTTTTGGTCGAACGCAAGGTAAAACACCCGCTGCTGGGCAAGATTATTCGCGTTTCCAAAAAATACCATGCCCACGATGAGGCCAATGAATTTCATGCCGGTGACGTGGTGTCGATTGAAGAGTGCCGTCCGATTGCCAAAACAAAGAGCTGGCGCGTTGCCAAGTTGATTGGAAAGGCCGCTGCCGTTTAATATTTGGCTTGCTTTTTTCCAGAACTTGCATATAATGCGCGGCTTCGTTTCATCGCCGCTCGCGGCGACCTAACCCGAACGGGTTCCAAAACTGGCCGCCGTGGGCGGAAAAAGTTGGAGATTAAATAATGATACAAATGCAGTCTGTTCTAGATGTGGCTGACAATACCGGTGCGCGTTCCGTGATGTGCATCAAGGTGTTGGGCGGCTCCAAGCGTCGTTATGCCTCTGTCGGTGATGTCATCAAGGTCAGCATCAGGGATGCGGCGCCGCGTGGTCGCGTAAAAAAGGGCGAAGTGTATAACGCCGTGGTGGTTCGTACTGCCAAAGGGGTGCGTCGTACGGATGGTTCCCTGGTCAGGTTTGACGGCAATGCTGCGGTGTTGCTGAATGCCAAGCTGGAGCCGATCGGCACGCGTATCTTCGGGCCGGTGACACGCGAGTTGCGTACCGAAAAGTTCATGAAGATCGTTTCGCTGGCACCTGAAGTGCTGTAAGCGGCAACAGATCGAGTCGAGGAAAATCATGCGCAAGATCAAGAAAAACGATGACGTTATCGTAATCACTGGTAAAGACAGGGGCAGTCGCGGCAATGTGTTGCGCGTGCTGGGTGAGTACCTGCTGGTGAGCGGCATCAATAAAGTCAAGAAACATCAAAAGCCCAACCCGGTAAAGGGTTTGACCGGTGGAATCGTGGAAAAGGAATTGCCGATTCATATTTCGAATGTGGCGGTCTATAACGCGGCGGCCAGCAAGGGTGATCGGGTCGGTATCAAAACGCTGGAAGACGGGCGCAAGGTGCGCGTGTTCAAGTCCAGCGGCGAAATGATTGACGCTTAAGGGGTAAGGGCATGGCTCGTTTGTACGAATTTTATAAAGATAAGGTCGCCAAGGATCTGATGAAGCAATTCGGCTACAAGTCCGTCATGGAGGTGCCGCGCATCGAAAAAATCACCCTGAACATGGGCGTGGGCGAGGCGGTTGCCGACAAGAAGGTGATGGAGTTTGCGGTTGGGGACATGCAAAAGATCGCCGGCCAGAAGCCTGTGGTCACGCTATCCAAGAAATCCATTGCGGGCTTCAAGATTCGTGATGGTTATCCGGTCGGCTGCAAGGTGACGTTGCGCAAGCAGCGTATGTATGAATTCCTGGATCGCCTGATTTCTGTTGCGATTCCGCGTATCCGCGATTTTCGCGGCATTTCCGGCAAGTCCTTCGACGGCCGCGGAAATTACAACATGGGCGTGAAAGAGCAGATCATTTTCCCCGAGATCGAATACGAAAAGATTGATGCGTTGCGTGGCATGAATATTACCATCACCACCTCCGCGAAGACAGACGAAGAAGCCAAGGCTCTTCTGTTGGCATTCAAACTCCCATTAAAGAAATGAGGGAACACTGATGGCTAAGATGGCATTAATTAACCGCGAACAAAAACGTCGCGAGACTGTGAAGAAATTTGCAGCCAAGCGTGCGGAATTGCTGGCAATGATTTCCAACATGAAGTTGAGCGATGAGGAGCGTGCTGCTGCGCGCCTGAAGTTGCAAACGTTGCCGCGCAATTCAAGCCCGGTGCGTCTGCGTAATCGTTGTGCCTTGACCGGGCGTCCACGCGGTACTTTCAGGAAATTCGGTTTGGGGCGTATCAAGGTGCGTGAATTCGCGATGCGCGGCGACATTCCCGGTATCGTTAAGGCAAGCTGGTAGGAGCAATTATATGAGTATGAGTGATCCGATCTCCGATATGCTGACGCGCATTCGCAATGCGCAGCTTGCGGAAAAAGCCACAGTGGTGATGCCCTCTTCCAAGTTGAAGGCGGCGATTGCTGAGGTGTTGAAGGATGAAGGTTATATCGATGGCTACCATGTCATCGCCGGCGAGGGCGGGAAAGCCACGCTGGAAATCGGGTTGAAGTATTACAGCGGGCGTCCGGTGATCGAGAATATCCAGCGCGTCAGTCGCCCCGGCTTGCGTATTTACAAGGGTTCCGACGATATACCCAAGGTGATGAATGGCCTGGGCGTTGCCATTGTGTCCACTTCCAAGGGTTTGATGACCGACCGCAAAGCGCGCGCCAATGGTGTTGGCGGTGAAGTGCTGTGCGTTGTCGCGTAACGCGAGGTAAATATGTCTAGAGTTGCCAAAAATCCAGTTATCGTGCCCAGTGGTGTTGAAGTTGTGCTGGCAGCGAGCGAAGTTTCGGTCAAGGGGCCGCTGGGCACCTTGAAGCAAGTACTGTCGGGTGATGTCAGTGTGGTGCGCGAGGGCGATAGCCTGCTGTGCAAGGCACAGAACGATTCCACCAAGGCTCATGCAATGTCGGGCACGATTCGTGCCTTGCTGGCCAATATGGTCAAAGGCGTGAGCAAAGGTTTTGAGCGCAAACTGACGCTGGTGGGTGTGGGTTACCGTGCGCAAGCCGCCGGCGATATGCTGAACCTGACTTTGGGTTTTTCCCACCCGGTGACTTACAAGATGCCTGCTGGCGTGAAGGTTGAGACGCCAACGCAAACCGAAATTGTGCTGAAGGGTGCAGATAAGCAGCGTATCGGGCAAGTGGCTGCGGAGATTCGTGCTTTCCGTGAACCCGAGCCGTACAAGGGCAAGGGTGTGCGCTATAGCGACGAAGTGGTGATCCTGAAAGAAACCAAAAAGAAATAATTGAGGCGGATATGTTGATCAAGAAAGAAGCGCGTCAGCGCAGAGCACGCAAAACCCGTGCACGCATTGCTGAGAAAAAGACAGTACGTCTGGCCATTCACCGCACTAATCTGCATATCTACGCGCAGGTTATTTCAGATTGTGGCAGCAAGGTGTTGGTCAGTGCGTCCAGCGTTGAAGCTGAAGTCCGTAAAGATATGGCGAATGGTGGCAACATTGCTGCTGCTGCGGTGGTGGGCAAGCGTATTGCCGAAAAGGCGAAAAGCGCGGGCATCACTCAAGTGGCGTTCGATCGTTCCGGTAATCGGTATCATGGTCGGGTCAAGGCGCTGGCTGAAGCTGCGCGTGAGTCTGGTCTGCAGTTCTAATTGGAGTTGAGTTATGGCTAAGCCGCAAGGAAAAATGCAGCAACAGGAAGCACGTGATGACGGTCTGATCGAAAAAATGATCTCTGTGAATCGCGTCACCAAAGTGGTCAAGGGCGGCCGCATTATGGGATTTGCCGCTTTGACCGTGGTCGGCGATGGCGATGGCCGTGTGGCGATGGGCAAGGGCAAGTCCAAGGAAGTTCCGGTTGCTGTGCAAAAGGCGATGGACGAGGCGCGCCGCAATCTGGCCAAAGTCAGCTTGAGGAACGGCACATTGCATCACACCGTGGTCGGCAAGCATGGCGCCGCCAAAGTGTTGATGCAGCCCGCTTCCGAGGGTACCGGGATTATCGCCGGTGGTGCGATGCGCGCCGTATTCGAGGCGGTCGGTGTGCGTGATGTGCTGGCGAAATGTATCGGCTCCAGCAATCCGTATAACGTGGTTCGCGCCACGCTGAACGGTTTGAAGGCAATGAATTCACCGTCCGAGATTGCCGCAAAGCGCGGCAAGATGGTTGACGAGATTTTGGGGTAAGTCATGACGCAAGCCAAGACAATCAAAGTGACGCAGGTCAAAAGCCTGATCGGTACCAAGCAATCGCATCGCGACACGATTCGCGGTTTGGGTCTGCGCCGTATCAACCATACCGTGCAACTCGAAGACACTTCCTGTGTGCGCGGCATGATCAACAAGGTGTATTACCTGGTTAAGTGCGAGGTATAAAAATGCAACTCAATAATATTCAACCTGCGCAGGGTGCCAAACATGCGAAACGTCGCGTTGGCCGTGGTATCGGTTCCGGCTTGGGCAAGACTGCCGGCCGTGGTCACAAGGGACAAAAATCCCGTGCCGGCGGGTTTCACAAGGTTGGTTTTGAGGGCGGCCAAATGCCGTTGCAGCGTCGTTTGCCGAAGCGCGGCTTTGTCTCGCTGACGCGTAATGATACGGCGCAAGTGCGCCTGTCCGATCTGCAAAAGCTGCCGGTGGACAGCATTGATTTGCTGGCGCTCAAGCAGGCCGGCGTGATTCATGCGAATGCATTGTCCGCAAAAGTCATTTTGTGCGGTGAAATTTCCCGTGTGGTCAAGCTGCAGGGTTTGCTGGCAACCAAGGGTGCACGTGCAGCGATCGAAGCCGCTGGCGGCAGTGTCGCCGAGTAAGGCAGATCACGTGAGCACAGTGGCCAAGGCGGCAAGCAAGGGTAGGTATGGCGATTTAAGCCAGCGTTTATGGTTTTTGCTGGGCGCGCTGGTGGTATTCCGCATCGGTGCGCATATCCCGGTGCCGGGTATTGATCCGACGGTGCTGGCAGATTTGTTCAAGTCACAAAAAGACGGCATCCTGGGCATGTTCAACATGTTCTCGGGCGGCGCGCTGGCACGCTTTACGATTTTCGCGCTGGGCATTATGCCGTACATTTCCGCGTCGATCATCATGCAGTTGGCGGCGATAGCGGTTCCGCATCTTGAGCAATTGAAGAAGGAAGGCGAAGCCGGTCGCCGCAAGATGACGCAGTACACCCGCTATGGCACATTGGCGCTGGCCCTGTTTCAGGCATTTGGCATTTCGGTGGCGCTGCAGTCGCAGCCGGGATTGGTGCCGAACCCGGGGGTCATGTTTCAGATGACCTCGGTGATTACCCTGGTGACTGGAACGATGTTTCTGATGTGGCTGGGTGAACAGATTACCGAACGTGGTTTGGGTAATGGTATTTCGCTGATTATTTTTGCCGGTATCGCGGCAGGGTTGCCCAGTGCGATTGGCAGCACCTTGGAGTTGGCGCGTACCGGGGCTTTTTCCATTCCGCTGGTGTTGTTGCTGTTCTTTGGTGCGATTGCTGTAACGGCGCTGGTGGTGTTTGTTGAGCGCGGCCAGCGCAAGATTTTGGTGAATTACGCCAAGCGGCAAGTGGGCAACAAGGTCTATGGCGGGCAAAGCTCCCATCTGCCGCTGAAGATAAATATGGCCGGTGTGATCCCGCCGATTTTTGCCTCCAGCATCATCCTGTTTCCGGCGACGATTGCGGGTTGGTTCGGTAGCGGGCATGGCATGAGTTGGCTGAAGGACATCAGCGATATGCTGTCTCCCGGCCAGCCGATTTATGTGCTGACGTATGCGGCAGCGATTGTATTCTTCTGTTTCTTTTACACGGCGCTGGTGTTCAGCCCGAAAGAAACGGCGGACAACCTGAAGAAGAGCGGCGCGTTTTTGCCGGGGATCCGCCCCGGCGAGCAAACTGCGCACTATGTTGAAAAGATTATGCTGCGCCTGACCATGGTTGGCGCGGTATATATCACACTGGTTTGTTTGCTGCCGGAATTTCTGGTGGTCAAGTGGAACGTGCCGTTTTACTTTGGCGGTACGTCGTTGTTGATTCTGGTGGTGGTGACGATGGACTTCATGGCGCAGGTGCAGTCTTATCTGATGACGCATCAGTATGAAAACCTGCTGAAAAAAGCCAATTTCAAGGGCGGGTTTGCGCGCTAATGGCTAAAGAAGATGTGATTCAGATGCAGGGCGAGATAGAGGAGTCGTTGCCGAATGCAACTTTCCGAATCAAGCTGGAAAATGGTCATGTGGTGTTGGGGCATATTTCGGGAAAAATGCGCATGCACTACATTCGCATTCTGCCAGGTGACAAGGTGACGGTGGAATTGACACCATATGATTTAAGCAAGGCGCGTATTGTGTTCCGCGCCAAATAATTGAGCGAGCAAGCAAGGAGAAGAAAATGAGAGTCCAGGCATCAGTAAAAAAGATCTGCCGTAACTGCAAGATCGTTATTCGCAAGCGTGTGGTGCGCGTCATTTGCACGGAGCCCCGACACAAGCAACGCCAGGGTTGATTGAGCAAAATCAGCTCTTGGTGATACAATTTTCACTTTTCTAAAGATAGGGTAGCTGCATGGCACGTATCGCAGGGGTCAATATCCCCAACCATCAACACGCCGTGATTGCCTTGACTGCAATCTACGGTGTCGGACGTTCGCGCTCGCAAGATATTTGCGCGCTGGCTGGTGTGAATGCCAGCACCAAGATGAAAGACTTGACTGACGCAGAAGTAGAGAAGCTGCGCGAACAAGTCGCCAGATTCACGGTGGAAGGTGATCTGCGTCGTGAAACGACGATGAACATCAAGCGCCTGATGGACCTGGGCTGCTATCGCGGCTTGCGCCATCGTCGTGGCTTGCCGTGCCGCGGCCAGCGCACTCGCACCAACGCGCGTACTCGCAAGGGGCCGCGCAAGGCGATTGCTGGCGCCAAGAAGTAAGTTTGCTATAACGGACGCTTAAAGGATAGATTATGGTCAAGCCAAGCACGAAAGTGCGCAAGAAAGTCAAAAAGAACGTGGCGGAAGGTATCGCTCACGTTCATGCTTCTTTCAATAACACCATCGTCACTATTACCGACCGTCAAGGCAATGCCTTGGCATGGTCTACTAGTGGCGCAAGTGGTTTTAAGGGTTCGCGTAAAAGCACCCCGTTTGCTGCACAGGTTGCAGCCGAATTGGTGGGCAAGGCTGCGGTTGAATGCGGTGTTAAAAATCTTGAAGTGCGTATCAAGGGCCCCGGCCCCGGCCGCGAATCTGCAGTGCGCGCGTTGAATGCGGCTGGTTTCAAGATCACCAGTATTTCCGATATTACACCGGTGCCGCACAACGGCTGCCGTCCGCCGAAAAAGCGTCGTATCTAATTTTGGGAGTTGATCTTGGCTAGAAATCTTGATGCAAAATGCCGTCAGTGCCGCCGCGAAGGCGAGAAGCTGTTTCTGAAGGGTGAGAAATGTTTTACCGACAAGTGCGCAGTTGAGCGCAGGGCTTATCCGCCGGGTCAGCATGGTCAGAAAAAAAATACCCGTCTGTCCGAATACGGCGGCCAGCTGCGTGAGAAACAAAAGGTTCGCCGCATTTATGGAGTGCTGGAAAAACAGTTCCGTCTGACCTACAGGGCGGCGGAGCAGCAGCGCGGCATCACCGGCGAAAATCTGCTGCAGAATCTGGAGTCCCGCCTGGATAACGTGTCCTATCGCATGGGGTTTGGTGCATCGCGTGCCGAGGCGCGCCAAGTGGTGCGTCACAACGGCGTGCTGGTGAACGGCAAGCGCGTCAACATTCCTTCCTATCAAGTGCGCTCCGGTGACGTGGTTGAAGTAGCCGAGAAGTCCAAGGCGCAGCTGCGCATCAAGGCAGCTATCGAGGCCGCAGAGCAGCGTGGTTTCCCGGAATGGATCGAAATGGACACCAAGGCATTCAAGGGAACATACAAAGCCAAGCCACAACGTGCCGAACTGCCCGCAACCATCAACGAGCATCTCGTGGTTGAGTTGTATTCCAAGTAACCCACGCGGAGTAGCGTATGCCTAAGAATGAATTTTTGAAGCCCCGCATCATTGATGTACAAAAGATTTCCGCTACCCAGGCCAAAGTGGTGATGGAGCCCTTTGAGCGCGGCTACGGCCACACATTGGGCAATGCATTGCGGCGTATCCTGCTGTCCTCCATGCCCGGTGCAGCTCCAACCGAGGTGAAGATGGCCGGCGTGTTGCACGAGTACGCTACCATTGACGGTGTGCAGGAAGATGTTGTGGACATCCTGCTGAATCTGAAGGGCGTGGTGCTGCGTCTGCACAATGTGCCGGAAGTCGTGCTGACCATCAAGAAAGAGGGTCAGAGCGTGGTGACTGCCGCTGATATCAGCGGCAATGCCGATGTCGAAGTGGTCAATCCAGATCACGTGGTTGCGCATCTGACGGCGGGCGGCAAGCTGGACATGCAAATCAAGGTTGAACAGGGGCGTGGTTATGTTTCAGCAACTTCCCGCCAGGTGTCGAGCGAGTCGCGTGCGGTCGGCCATATCGCGCTGGATGCATCGTTCAGCCCGGTCAGCCGCGTCAGCTACGCGGTCGAAAGCGCACGCGTCGAACAGCGTACCGACCTTGACAAACTGGTGATGCACATCGAAACCAATGGTGCGATTGACCCCGAACAGGCAATCCGCAATGCGGCGCGCATTCTGCTCGATCAATTCTCCGTGTTCGCCGCGCTGGAAGGCACTGAGCCGGTCGCCGAGAAGGTGCAGGCACCCAAGGTTGATCCCATCTTGCTGCGTCCGGTGGATGATCTGGAGCTGACTCCGCGTTCATCCAACTGCCTCAAGGCGCAAAGCATTCATTACATCGGTGATCTGATTCAATACACCGAGAACGAACTGCTGCGTACTCCGAATCTGGGGCGCAAATCGCTGAACGAAATCAAGCAGGTTCTTGCCGAGCACAACTTGTCGCTGGGCATGAAGCTGGAAAACTGGCCTGTTGCTGCCCTTTAAGCCGGCGCGACAATACGAGAAGTTAAGAGAGGTAAATCATGCGTCACCGTTCAGGTTTAAGAAAACTCAACCGCACCAGCAGTCACCGGCTGGCGATGTTTCGCAACATGACCGTATCGCTGTTGCGTCACGAAGTCATCAAGACCACTCTGCCCAAAGCCAAGGAACTGCGCCGTGTTGCAGAACCCATCCTGACGCTGGGCAAGAATCCGAGCCTGGCAAATCGCCGTCTCGCATTTGCCCGCTTGCGTGATCGTGAAGCGGTCGTCAAATTGTTTGATGAACTTGGTCCGCGCTACGCAGCACGCAACGGTGGTTACCTGCGCATTCTCAAATTCGGTTTTCGTCAGGGCGATAATGCGCCGATGGCGCTGATCGAACTGATGGATCGCCCGGCAGAAGCCACAGCTGTTGATGCGGAGTAGTACAGCCGTATATCCTGAGTCCTTCAATAAAATCAGGAGAGCCTTTCGAAGGGTGCTTCAGTGTTGAGCAAAAAGCCGGATACGTCCGGCTTTTTGCATTTTTGATACATTTAACCGGAGGTAACCATGGCAAATTGGTACGAGGACAACTCCCTGTCCATAGGCCGCACCCCGCTGGTGTGCCTTAATCGCATTACCGACGGCGCGCCCGCCACCATCCTCGCCAAAATCGAAGGACGCAATCCCGCCTATTCGGTCAAATGCCGCATCGGCGCGGCGATGATCTGGGATGCCGAAAAACGCGGCCTGCTTGGTTCGGGCAAAAAACTTGTCGAACCTACCAGCGGCAACACCGGCATTGCGCTGGCTTTTGTCGCCGCTGCGCGCGGCATTCCGCTCACCCTGACCATGCCGGAAACCATGAGCATCGAACGGCGCAAACTGCTGATCGCTTTCGGTGCCACACTGGTACTGACCGAGGGCAGCAAAGGCATGAGTGGTGCGATCGCCAAGGCCGAGGAGATCGCCGTTTCCGACCCAAAATATGTCCTGTTGCAACAGTTCAAAAACCCGGCCAACCCGGCTATCCATGAACAGACTACCGGCCCGGAAATCTGGAACGATACCGACGGCAAAGTCGATATTTTTGTGTCTGGTGTTGGTACCGGCGGAACGATTACCGGCGTATCGCGCTACCTCAAACATACCAGGGGCAAAGCCGTCACCTCGGTTGCGGTTGAGCCGGACGCCAGCCCGGTACTCACCCAGTGGCGTGCCGGCGAACCGCTCAAATCCGCACCACACAAAATACAGGGTCTTGGCGCGGGTTTCGTGCCGGATACCCTCGATATGTCGCTGGTAGACGAGATCGAACAAGTGAGCGACGAAGATGCGGTGCTGTATGCCCGCCGCCTGGCGCATGAAGAAGGCATCCTCTCCGGTATCTCGAGCGGCGCAGCGGTCGCCGCCGCCGTGCGTCAAGCCAGACGCCCGGAGAACGCGGGCAAGACCATTGTCGTGATCCTGCCAGATTCCGGCGAGCGTTATCTCAGCTCGATACTGTTCGAGGGAATGTTCGACGAAAAAGGATTCGCTGCGTAGTCAATCCTGCCAGCTTATTTCCTGCCGAGTACCGGTTTCAAATACTTTCCCGTCGCACTTTGCGGATGTCGCGCGATTTCTTTCGGCGAGCCTTCGGCGATGATGCATCCGCCGCCATCGCCACCATCCGGACCGAGGTCAATGACCCAGTCGGCAGTCTTGATGACATCAAGATTGTGTTCAATCACCACCACGGTATTGCCCTGGTCGCGCAGTTTGTGGATTACCTTGAGCAGCAGTGCGATGTCGTGGAAATGCAGGCCGGTAGTGGGTTCGTCGAGAATGTACAGGGTGCGCCCGGTGTCGCGTTTGGAAAGCTCCAGTGACAGTTTTACGCGTTGTGCTTCGCCGCCGGACAGCGTGGTGGCGGATTGCCCCAGCGTGATGTAGCCGAGACCGACGTCGAGCAGGGTTTGCAGCTTGCGCGCGATGACCGGCACGGGCTTGAAGAATTCATGCGCCTGCTCGACAGTCATCTGCAATATCTGGTGAATGTTTCTGCCCTTATACTGGATTTCCAGCGTCTCGCGGTTGTAGCGCTGGCTGTGGCACACGTCGCACGGCACATACACATCCGGCAGAAAGTGCATCTCGACCTTGATCATGCCGTCGCCTTGGCAGGATTCGCAGCGCCCGCCCTTGACGTTGAACGAGAAGCGCCCCGGCCC
>Ga0209000_1001501_pt1 | contig 14656 bp, 10 predicted proteins | sample RifGroD2_FD_183998 | JGI IMG/M metagenome (GOLD analysis project Ga0209000, IMG submission 183998) | Groundwater microbial communities from Rifle, Colorado, USA - Groundwater D2 (SPAdes) (version 2) | ecosystem: Environmental > Aquatic > Deep subsurface > Groundwater | place: Rifle, Colorado...
GATCAAATTGATGTTCTCCGGTTTTTCGATCTGTCCGACCTGGAAACTATTGCCGGCAACAGCAATAGTCATTTCTTTTTCGCCGATATTGATCAGCCTGCTGTGGGCAAGAACCGTTGCAAAACCGGGTTTTTTCGATTTGATCAAGCTGATGACCGTATTCCAGTCCTCTTCGGCGCTGCTTCCGGCTGCTGCAGGCGAGGGCCGCGGAGCTGCCTGCGGTTTCGCTGCATAATCGGCCCGCGCTTCGCTGATCCTGGACGGCTGTGGCGTTGCTGTCTGGCCCGATGCGAGCCGGGCTTCCAGCCGCTTCATCTCCTCCAGAACGTCGGCAAGGGGCTTGAGCGGTGTCAGGCTGCAGGCCTTGATCGCCCCGACCTCGAACGTGAACCGCTGATGCGGGGACCAGCGCATATCATCAAGCGTTTTCGACAGGCTGTCAAAGAGCATGAGCAGGTATTCGTTCGAAACGCCTGCTGCCTGCTGTTTGAGCGCTTCGATATCTGCGGCGGGCAGCTCGACGATCTTTGCCGGGTCTGAGGAGATCTTTGCGGCGAGCAGGTTCCTCACATGTTCGACGATGCCGGCAAGGAACTGACGCATGTCCTGCCCCTGTTCGAGCAGCAGGTCGATCTGCTTGAGCAGGCCCGCGGAATCCCGGGCCAGGAGCCCGGCGGCAAATCGGATCAATGCCTGCTGGGCGACGGAGCCGAGTGTGGCCTGAAGGTCTTCGTCCTTGATGGCCATGCCGCTATACGATACCGCCTGGTCCAGCAGGCTCTGGGAATCGCGCATACTGCCCTCGGCAGCCCGGGCGATCATGGCAAGTCCCTGGTCGCTTATGGTGATCCCTTCTGCGCCTGCAATGGTTCGAAGCCTGCCGCTGATCTCCTGCAGAGGAACCCGTTTAAAGCCGTAGCGCTGACAGCGGGAATGTATGGTGGCGGGGATTTTCTGCGGTTCGGTGGTGGCGAAGATGAAGATGACATGGGGCGGGGGTTCTTCAAGTGTCTTGAGCAGCGCGTTGAAGGCCTCATTCGTGAGCATATGGACTTCATCGATCACGTAGACCTTGTTCTTGCCGCCTGCGGGTGCGTACTTGACCGCTTCTCGTAGTTCCCGGATATGCTCGATGCCCCGGTTCGATGCACCATCGATCTCAATAACATCTACGGATGTGCCGGCGGTCGTCTCCCGGCAGGAGTCGCATTTGCCGCAGGGCGTCGGCGTCGGGCCCTCGGCGCAGTTCAACGCTTTTGCCAGAATGCGCGCTGTCGTGGTCTTGCCTACCCCGCGCGGTCCGGAGAACAGGAAGGCGTGTGCCAGTCGGCCGGAACTGATCGCGTTCTGAAGGGTGCGCGTGATGTGCCCCTGGCCGACCACATCCTCGAAAACCTGGGGTCTCCACTTTCTTGCCAGGACCTGATAGCTCATGACACCTTACCTCGAAACACGGGGCATTGTACCATAGTCACGGAAGCGACCAAAAAGAAAAAGCTCACAAACCCGGGCTACCCTGCGGCACACCCGGAACCCGTTTACCGCTGCTTCCTTCCGGACCTGACGGGGTTCACGGGACCGCGGTTGCGCAGGACCCGGGCTCATGAGCGCTTCTTTCAAATATGGCGGAGAGGGTGGGATTTGAACCCACGTTAGGTTTCCCTAAACACGCTTTCCAAGCGTGCGCCTTCAGCCGCTCGGCCACCTCTCCGGTTAACTACAGTTCGGAGTTCAGAGTGGGGAGTTCGGACAAAAATCTTCCCCTTCCCGCTCTTCTTCTCTTTAACTCCGAACTCAAAACTCCGAACTTTATTCTATTGTAATGGCGGAGAGGGGGGGATTTGAACCCCCGGTGGAGTTACCCCCACAACAGTTTTCGAGACTGCCGCCTTCAGCCGCTCGGCCACCTCTCCGTTTCAGTTCGGATTGTGGATTTTGGGTCCAGGTTTTTCCATTCCCCGGTTCGCGGTCCTGGATGTCCTCAGCTCCTCAAAAAAACACTGCAACAGGTGACGGCTCTCGCTCTCCAGCACTCCCGGCGTGATGCGATAGACATGGTTCAACTTTCCGTCACGCACCACATCGTATACCGAACCCAGGGCCCCCGCACGCTCGTCGCGGCAGCCATATACCAATCGTCCGATCCTCGCGAGAACCAAGGCGCCGGCACACATGAGGCAGGGCTCCATAGTCACATAAATCGTGGCGTCGGGAAGCCGCCATCTGCCCAACTTCACCGCTGCCTGCCGAAGAAGAATGCATTCTGCATGGGCTGTCGGGTCCTGCCAGGTCTCGCGCATGTTATGCGCAGAAGCAACGACCGTGTTATCGATGACCAGAGCCGCGCCGATGGGTGTTTCCCCTTCTGCCGCTGCCTGTTTGGCCTCCGCAAGGGCAAACCGCATAAATTCCTGGTCGCTTCTATTCGGCTGATTCTGCATCACGAAAAATGGTGCGCCCAAGAGGATTCGAACCTCTGGCCTACGGATTCGTAGTCCGTTGCTCTATCCAGCTGAGCTATGGGCGCTTGAGAAACAATGTGCACAGGTGCCGGAGGCATCTGTGCACAAGAGACGACCTGGTTCCTTGTCAAAAAGACTATTTTGAAACTCCGCCCACGAGCATGAGTCCGATGTTCTCATGCTGGAACGGATGGATCCCGGGCTGCAGGGAGAAAAGCCAGTTGCTCCAGATCTCCTTGCCGTTCTCCGCGACCACGACCTGTGCGGCCGGCATATTGGGCTTGTCCGAAGCAGAGGTGAACTCCGTGTCGGTCATCTTGAAATCGGGCAGGAAGTTCAGCACCTTGACCGTCATCTTGGTATTCGGGATTGCCAACTCCGAACCGACATTTATCGTGTACTCTTTGTTGATTTTTGCCTTTTTATCTTCAACGCCGATCTTTACTGCCTTCCATTTGGCCTTCACATCCCTGGATACGATGACCTTCCGGTCCACCTTCGGCATGTTCGGCATTCCTGAAGGAGGCATGCCGCCTTCCATCGGGGGATGACCTGCGGGAAGCTGGGGCTTCTCCTCTTTCTTCTTGCAACCAGCGAACGATACCGCGAGAACCAGAACTGCGACTACTGCCACGATCTTTTTCAACATTGTGAACATCCTCCTTGAACATCGAGAACCGACATTGTTTTTTACCGCTGCAGCATGTCTGAATGGCGGAGAGGCCGGGATTCGAACCCGGGGTGGGGTTACCCCCACAACTGCTTAGCAGGCAGCTGCCTTCAGCCGCTCGGCCACCTCTCCGTGTTGCTGCGCAAAGCTCTTTGGCTCTTTGAACTATTCGCCGGACTGAACTGTTATTTTTTGTATGGCGGAGAGAGAGGGATTCGAACCCCCGGAGCTTTCGCTCAACGGTTTTCAAGACCGCCGCCTTAAACCGCTCGGCCATCTCTCCGGTTGAACCTTCCGATGAAACGGTTTGAACCGTTCGAACGATTTACACGGTTCGTGGCGTTATTTTCTCCGCGCCGCCCATATACGGTCTCAGCGCTTCCGGTATCATGACCGTTCCGTCAGACTGCTGGAAATTTTCGAGGATGGCAACCACCGTGCGGCCGACAGCAAGACCCGACCCGTTCAGCGTGTGTAGAAGCTCGGTCTTCTTTCCGCCTTTCGGCTTGTACCTGATGTTGCCGCGCCGCGCCTGAAAATCTTCGAAATTGGAGCACGACGAGATTTCCCGGTACTTATTCTGAGCGGGCAACCAGACCTCGATGTCATAGGTCTTGGCCGCAGAAAAACCCATATCCCCGGTGCAGAGCACGATCACCCGGTACGGGAGACCGAGGCGTTTCAGCACTTCTTCCGCATTCCCGGTCAGTTTCTCCAGCTCATCGTAGGAGCTTTCCGGTTTCGCAAACTTTACGAGCTCGACCTTGTTGAACTGGTGTTGCCGGATAAGGCCACGTGTGTCCTTGCCGTAAGAACCCGCCTCCCTGCGGAAGCAGGGCGTATAGGCCGTGAACAGGACGGGAAGGCTTTCCTCGGGAAGAACTTCGTCCCGATAGATATTGGTTACCGGAACTTCTGCAGTAGGGATCAGATAATAGGTGCCGTTCTCCACCCGGAAGAGCTCTTCTTCGAACTTCGGCAGCTGGCCTGTTGCCGTCATGCTCATCTTATTCACCATGAACGGCGGCAACACCTCGGTATAACCGTGCCCGGTCGTGTGCAGATCGAGCATGAAGTTGATCAGGGCGCGTTCCAGTCTGGCGCCCATGCCTTTATAAAGAGCAAAACGTGCCCCGGTGATCTTGGCAGCCCGGTCGAAATCGATGATATCGAGATACTCTGCCAGGTCCCAGTGCGGCTTGGGTTCGAAAGAAAACTTGGGCAGCTCCCCCCCCTGGGGCGACCAGCGCCGCAGTTCCCTGTTTTCCTGTTCGTCTTTCCCGTCCGGAACGGAGCTGTGCGGGAGGTTCGGGATGGTCAGGAGGAGCGAACGCTGTGCGTCCTCCACTTCACGGGTACTGTTCTCGAGATCAGCGATCTTGTCGCCGACCGCGCGCATCTCGGCGACCTTGTCCTCTGCCGGCTGCCCGGCCTTCTTCAGCCGTCCGATCTCCTCGGAGGCCTCGTTTCGGCTGCGGCGAAGCGTTTCGATCTCCTGCTGTGCCTGACGACGCCGGACATCGAGCGAGAGGAACTCAGTCAGGTCCAGCGTAATGCCTCGTCGCGCCAGCCCTGCCTTGACCTGTTCCGGATTTTCCCTTACAAGCCGCAAATCAAGCATTTAAAGTAGCATTCTCCTTCTTCGTTGTCAATAACTTTTCTTGATGATCCTGGTCTCTAACGCCTTTATCTTGACCGCGATGGCTTCTTTGTTCTGGTAGACCGGCTCGATTTCGCGGTAGAGCTTCAGCGCTTCGGTCAGTTTATCCCCCGCTTCAAGACACCCGGCCAGGGCGAAGCTGGCTTTGACGGCCAGTTCTTGATCGGAGTTGTTTTCGAGCGCTTTTCGGTAGTATCCTTCTGCCTGCTCGAGCTCTCCTTTTGAAAAAGCCGTCGTGCCCAGGCGGTAATAGCCAAGTCGCACATTCGGTCCCGCCGGGAACTCCGTTACCTGCCGGGTCCAGGCTTCGCGCGCCTCTTCACTCTTTCCCGTCCTGAACAGACAGTCCGCCAGGCTATAGAGGCTCTTTTCTCTCACGTCGCGGTTTGAATACTCGATGGCCCTGTGGTACTCCTCAACGGCGCGCCCGTAGTCGCTGTACCCCAGTTCGTAGATCTGAGCGATGTACCATTGGGTCTGAGGCGCCGTTTCCCGGCTAGGGTACCGCTTCAAAAGCACTTGCAACGTTTGAAGCGCCTTTTCGGTCTGGCCCAAATACAGGAACTGAGTAACGCCGGCCCAATAGAGCGCATCGTCCGCGCGGGAGCTGTATGGGTGTTCCTTAACAATAGCGAAGTACATCCTGACCGCGTTCGGATAATCTCCGGCATTCCAGCGCTTGGTCGCGGCCTCGTACTCCCGAATGGCGGTTTTGTCGAACACATCGCACCCGCCCAGCAGAATAAAAATTTTCTTCATGGTTCCGTGCTATCCGGTCCGGCTGCAGCTTCCGGCAAGGTCTTGTCGGGAGACGGCTCCTTCTCGTCCTCACGCTCGACCACCTTCGCGAAGCTGACGACCTTGTCTCCCGCTTCCGTATCAAAGAGACGGACCCCTTGCGTATTTCTTCCCTGGACCGAGATATCCTTGCTCCTGATCCGCAGGACCTTTCCGTTCGACGTGATAAGCAGGATCTCGTCGTCCTGTGAGACCTGGGCCATGCCGATAACCTGGCCGTTCTTCTCGGTGATCTTGATTGTGATGATCCCCTTGCCGCCCCTGCCCTGGCTCCGGTAGTCTTCAAGGGTACTCCGCTTACCGTACCCGTTCTCGGTCACCGTCAGGATAGTAGAGTCGTCGCGCACGATCTCCATGCCCACGACCTGGTTGCCCTCATCGAGTCTAATGCCGATCACGCCTTTGCCCGTCCGGCCGATCTCGCGCACGTCGGTCTCGGAGAAGCGGATCGAAAGCCCGTGCCGTGTTCCGAGGAAAACGTCGCGTTTGCCGTCGGTCACCTCGGCGGAGATCAGTTCGTCCGCCTCGTCGAGAGTGATCGCAATGATGCCGGAGGGCCGGGGATGGCTGTAAGACTCCAGCTCCGTCTTCTTGATAATGCCGTTCTTGGTCGCCATCAGAATGTAGTGTCCCGGGGTGAATTCACGGATCGGAAGCGCTGCCGTCACCCGCTCGTCCTGGCTTATCTGGATGAGGTTGACGATGGCCTTGCCCTTGGCCTGCCTTCCCGCCTCGGGTATCTGGTGCACCTTAAGCCAGTAGACGCGGCCCTTATTGGTAAAGAAAAGAATATAGCTGTGGGTGGTCGCGGTGAAAAGCCTGGCCACGAAGTCCTCTGCCTTGGTCTCCATGCCGATCTTGCCCTTGCCCCCGCGGCGCTGGGCCCGGTACGTGGTCAGCGGGTTCCGCTTGATATACCCTGCGTGGGAGATGGTAATCACCATCTCCTCGTCCTTGATCAGGTCTTCGATGTCGATCTCCGAGGCCTCGGCCACGATCTCGGTCCTGCGCGCATCGCCGTATTCCTGCTTGATAGCAAGGAGTTCGTCGCGGATTATCGTCATGACGAGGGCGTCGGACGCCAGGATCTCGTTCAGGCGGGCTATCTCCCGGAGCACTTCCTCGTATTCCGCGATGATCTTGTCGCGCTCGAGCCCGGTCAACCGCTGCAGCCGCATGTCCAGGATTGCCTGGGCCTGGATCTCGGAAAGCTTGAACTCGCGGACGAGGCCGTTCCTGGCCTCCTCCGGGCTTTGCGATGCCTTAATAAGAGCGATCACGGCATCGAGGTTCTCAAGGGCTATCTTGAGGCCCAGGAGGATATGCGCCCGCTCCTCGGCCTTCCTCAGGTCATACCTGGTCCTGCGCAGCACCACTTCTCTGCGGTGCTGGATGAAATACGAGAGCAGCTTGCGAAGGTTCAGGACCCGCGGCTGGTTGTTCACGAGCGCGAGCATGATCACGCCGAAGGTGGACTGCATCGCCGTATGCTTGAAGAGCTGGTTCAGTACGACCGACGCAATCTCACCTTTTTTCAGGTCGATCGCGATTCGCATGCCTTCGCGGTCGGACTCATCACGGATCTCGGAGATGCCCGTGATCTTTTTCTCCTGCACCAGTTCTGCGATGCGCTCGAGCAGGCGGGCCTTGTTCACCTGGTAGGGAAGCTCGGTAACAATAATGCTCTCGCGCTCACCCTTGCCTTCCTCGATCGTGGCCCTTGCCCGCATCTGAATGATGCCGCGCCCCGTCATGAATGCCTGCTTGATCCCTTCATATCCGTGGATGAAAGCTGCTGTAGGAAAGTCAGGGCCTTTGATAACGGACATCAGCTCCTGAATCGTGACTTCGGGATGGTCGATCATCATCACGAGTCCGTCCACGATCTCGCCCAGGTTGTGCGGCGGGATGTTCGTGGCCATTCCGACGGCGATACCGGCTGACCCGTTGATCAGGAGGTTCGGCACGCGTGTAGGAAGCACGGAGGGTTCTACGGTTGTGTCGTCGAAGTTCGGGACGAAATCGACCGTCTCCTTGTCGATGTCGGCCAGCAACTCCTCTGCCAGCTTCGTGAGCCGCGCTTCCGTGTAGCGGTATGCTGCTGCCGGGTCGCCGTCCACGGAACCGAAGTTGCCCTGGCCGTCCACCAGCAGGTAACGCAGGTTAAAGTCCTGGGCCATCCTGACCATGGTGTCGTATACAGCGCTGTCGCCGTGGGGATGGTACTTCTTCAACACTTCGCCGACCACGCCCGCGCTCTTGGAATATTTTTTATTGTGCAGAAGTCCTTCCCTGAACATGGCATAGAGGATCCGGCGATGCACCGGCTTCAGCCCGTCGCGTACATCGGGAAGAGCCCGCCCCACGATCACGCTCATGGAGTAATCGAGGTAGGCGGTCTTCATCTCCTGCTCTATATTGATCTGGGATTTTATTTCTTGAGGTTCCATATCGTTAAGGCAAATCCTAAATTCGAATTTCGAAGCTCTAAAGGGAATACGTTTTCACTTTTGTTTAGGGTTTAAATTAGTGTTTGGTGCTTGTCCCTATTAGACATCCAGGTTCCGGACTTCCAGCGCATGCCGCTGGATAAAGGCCCTTCGCGGTTCGACCTGGTCGCCCATGAGAATGGTAAAGATCTCGTCAGCCTTGACCGAGTCCTCGATCGTGACCTGCAGGAAGGTCCGCTTCTCCGGGTCCATCGTCGTCTGCCAGAGCTGCTCCGGGTTCATCTCGCCCAGCCCCTTGTATCGCTGAATCGCGAGGCCCTTCTTGCCCAGGTCAAGCACATGACGCACGAGCTTGCCTGTGTCGTTGAACCCCTTTTCCTCTCCCTTTTCCCGCACCCGATAGGCCGGTCCGTCAAGGCCGAGCAGAGCCGGCGATATGCTCTGGAGCTCCCGGAACTCGGGGGTCGTGACGAAGTTCTCATCGATCAGAATGCTGGAGTGAGCTGCTTCGTATTTCGTATCGAACTGCAGCCGGAAGGCCTGGTGCTCCTCATCCGGTTCGATCGCCCAGTCGACGGCGGTCTTGGGATGGAATTTCCTGAGATACTCCTCTATGGTCTGGGCAACTGCCTTCAGCTTGTCCTCTTCCTTCAGGACAGCCTTGGTGAACGTTTTGTCCAGCAGTTTTCTGCGGAACTTGTCGAGAGTCTTTTCGAACTGCACAAGCTTCTTGAGCATGGCGATCAGCCGATCCCCCGCGAGCCAGCTGTCCTGTTCAGGGGAAAAGAGCTCGATATCCTCCGCTGCAAGGTCGAGCAGGAAGTCTTCCATGCGGGAATCGTCCTTGATGTACCGCTCCGTCTTGCCGCGCTTGACCTTGAACAGCGGCGGCTGGGCGATGTACAAGTAGCCCCGCTCGATGATCTGCGGCATTTGCCGGTAGAAGAACGTGAGCAGCAGTGTCCGGATATGGGCGCCGTCCACGTCGGCGTCGGTCATGATCACGATGCGATGATAGCGCAGTTTTGCGATGTCGAACTCTTCGGGGCCGATGCTGGTGCCGAGGGCGGTAATGAGGACCTTGATCTCGTCGCTCGACAGCATCTTGTCGAAGCGGGCCTTTTCGACGTTCAGGATCTTGCCCTTGAGCGGAAGGATCGCCTGGTTCTTGCGGTCCCTGCCCTGCTTGGCAGACCCGCCTGCCGAGTCTCCTTCGACGATGAAGAGCTCCGACAGCGCCGGGTCCTTCTCCTGGCAATCAGCAAGCTTGCCGGGAAGCGTCGAGGAGTCGAGCACTCCCTTGCGCCGTGTCAACTCCCGCGCCTTGCGGGCGGCCTCGCGGGCGCGCGCCGCGTTCATCCCCTTTTCCGCGACCTTGCGCGCCACCAGAGGATTCTCCTCGAGGTAGGAGCCGAGCGACTCGTTCACCATGGCCTCGACGATGCCCTTGACCTCGCTATTGCCCAGCTTTGTCTTGGTCTGGCCTTCGAACTGAGGGTTCGGGAGGCGCACGCTCACCACGGCGGTCAGGCCTTCCCGGACATCTTCGCCCGAGAGCGCCTCGGCCCCGTTCTTCTGGAGGCCGCTCGAAAGCGCATAAGCATTGACCGTGCGGGTCAGCGCGGCCTTGAATCCGACCAGGTGGGTGCCGCCCTCCTGGGTGTTGATGTTGTTCGCGAAGGAAAAGACCTGCTCCACATAGCTGTCGTTGTACTGAAAAGCGATCTCGACGAAGATGCCTTCCCGTTCCTTGCTCAAGTAGATCGGTGCCGGATGGAGCGACGTTTTGTTCTTATTCAGATACTCGATGAACGAGGCGATGCCGCCCTCGTAAAAAAAGGTCTGCTTCTTGCCGGAACGCTCGTCCTGGACCGAGATCTTGAGCCCGCGGTTCAGGAAGGCGAGCTCCCGGAGCCGCTGCGACAGGACATCGTAGCTGTATTCCCGATCCTCGAAGATCAGGTAGTCGGGCTTGAAGGTGATCTTGGTGCCCGTCGTCGCGGTCGTACCCGTGACGGCCAGGGGCGCCAGCGGCGTTCCCCGTTCGTACCTCTGCTGGAAGACCTTGCTGTCCTGTTTGATCTCGAGCTCGAGCCACTCGGACAGCGCATTCACGACCGAGACGCCTACCCCGTGGAGGCCGCCGGAGACCTTGTACGCATCGCCGTCGAATTTGCCTCCCGCATGGAGCACGGTAAGGGCCACCTCTGCGGCCGACCGCTTCTGCCCGCTGTGCATCTGCGTGGGAATGCCCCGTCCGTCGTCTATCACGGTCACGCTGTTGTCGATATGGATAATGACATCGATGTTCTTGCAGAAGCTGGCCATGGCTTCGTCCACGCTGTTGTCCACGATCTCGTAGACGAGGTGATGCAGGCCCACGCTCCCGGTGCTGCCGATGTACATGGCCGGCCGTTTGCGCACTGCTTCGAGACCTTCAAGCACTTTTATGCTGTCTGCGGTATATTCCATCCACTCCTCGTAAAAAAGGGGATTTGTCCGTGCCGGAGCAATCCCCTCACTAGCACACATTCTCAATCCGAAACTCTAAATCCTGGACGTCCAGCCGGGACGCTCATTAGGATTCGTGCTTGGAATTCCGGAACAGCTGTTGTTCCTAGACCCGCATGGGCATGACAACGCAGCGGTAGTGCTCGTCGCCCTCTTCGGTTATGAGACAGGGGCTGAGCGCATCATTGAGCTCCAGGGCGATGTTCGCCCGGTCCATTGCGGAGAGGACGTCCATCAGATAGCGTGAGTTGAACCCAATCGTGATCGCCTCTCCCTTGTAATCCACGGCCAGCTCCTCGCTCGCCTCCCCCACCTCGGGGTTGTTCGTGGAAAGGACGAGGCTGTCCTTTTCCAGCTGCATCTTGACCGCGTTCGTTTTCTCCTTGGACAGGATCGATACGCGCTTTACGGCGTGGCTGAAGAGGTCCTTGGAAACGACCACCTTTTTCGTGCTCTTGGCGGGCACGACCTGCAGGTAGTTGGGGTAGTTGCCGTCGATGAGCTTCGAGACCATGACAAGCCCGTCCCGTTTGAACAGCGCATGGTTCTTGCTGAAGCCGATCCGGAGTTCGGACTTCGAGGAATCCTCTTCCAGGATGCGCCTGAGCTCGAGCATCGCCTTCTTGGGGATGATCATGCTCTCTTCCTTGTGCTTTGCATCGATAACGCGGTCGATCATGGAAAGCCGGTGGCCGTCGGTCCCGACCATGCGGATGTTCAGCCCGTTCTTGCCCTGGGTCATGTGCACGAAGAGGCCGTTCAGCACGTAGCGGGCATCGTTTTCGCCCACGGAGTACAATGTCTTCTTGATCATCTCCCGCAGGGTCTCTCCCTCAATAGCGATCATGCCCTCTTCCGCGACCTCGGGGAGCGCGGGGTATTCGTCTTTCGGGAGCGCCACGAGCTTGAAGTGCGACTGGCCCGAGACGATCTTGGCCCAGTTCCCGTCCTCGACCTTGATCTCGATGTCTTCGGCGGGGAGCTCGCGCACGATCTCATACATCTTTTTCGCGGAGATCGTGATGGAACCCGGTTTCTCCACCTCTGCGGAATAACGACCGCGCAGGCCGATCTCAAGGTCGGTAGCCACGATCTCTACTCCGTTGCTGTCGGCCGTGAGGAGCATATTGGAAAGGATGGGCATCGTATTCTTCTTCTCGACCACGCCCTGGATCCTCTGCAACCCTTTCAGGATTTCCTCTTTCTTGATCTTCAGTTTCATCTAGGGAAGCCTCCTGTGCACGACGAAGAATAGTATCAGAATCACGGTCAAATAGCAACAAAAATATGTCGACTTTTTTATAATGTTTCAATGTTTTAACTGCTTAATCAACATCTCTATCCGGGCTCTCAGTTCCGGGTCTTTTTCCTTCTTTTCTTCGATCACTTTGCAGGCATGGATCACGGTACTATGGTCCTTGCCGCCGAAGAACGTTCCTATCTCGGGAAGCGATGAACCTGCCTGATTTCTGCAAAGGTACATTGCCACCTGCCGCGGCAGGACGACAGCTTTCGTTCGGCGCTTGGATTTCAAATCCGAGATCTTCACGCCAAACACTTCCGCCACGATCTTCTGGACGAGCTCGTTCGTGATGACCTTTTCACGACTATCGAGCAGATACTTCAACTCGTTCTGAGCAAGCTCCTGGGTAATCTCGGTGTTCGTCAGCGAGGAAACGGCGCCGAGCTTGACCAGCCCGCCCTCGAGCTCGCGGATATTGTTCTTCATCATCGAAGCGAGAAACTCGGCAACATCGTCGGGCAGCCGGATACCCCAGAACTCCGCTTTTTTCTTCAGGATAGCAATCCTCGTCTCCAGGTCCGGCGCCTGGATGTCGGAGATCAGACCGCTCTCGAACCGGGACCGAAGACGTTCCTCGATGTCCGGGATCTCCTTGGGCTGCCGGTCGCTGGTCAGCACGATCTGCTTCTGCGCTTCATAGAGGGTATTGAATGTATGAAAGAATTCTTCCTGCGTACGCTCCTTGCCGGCAATGAACTGGATGTCGTCGATGAGAAGAATGTCCATGTTGCGATACTTCTGGCGGAACTCCTCCATCCGCTGATGGCTCATTTTGTTGATAAGTTCGTTCGTGAACTGTTCCGAAGACAGATAGGCGACCTTGGTCCGGGGCGATCTGCTCTGAATATGATGTCCGATGGCATTCACGAGATGGGTTTTCCCCAGACCGACGCCGCTGTAGATGAAGAGCGGGTTGTAAGCCCTGCCGGGCGCATCGGCAACCGCCTTGGCCGCAGCATGAGCAAACTGGTTGCTCGGCCCGACCACAAAATTGTTAAAGGTGTATTTCCTCTCGAAAAGGCCGATCTTTTCCTCGCGCCCCTCTTTTTTTTCCTCTTTAACCTGGCGCTGGGTCTTTTTCGGCTGCTGGGGTTGGACGAAGAAATCTATTTCAATATCGCTTCTCTTCGTTACTTCTTTGATGACGTCGAACAAGGTGTTCCAGTGATGTTCTTTGATCCAGTCACGATGGAATTTGCTCGGTACCTCTATGACCAGCCGGTTCCCGTCGATCGACAAAAGCTTGGACTGACTGAACCAGGTATCGTAACCCTGCTTGGACATGCGGTTTTCAATCAGCAGCAGTATTTCTTCCCAAACTCTTTCTTGATCCATAAAAACCCCATTAAAACCGCCCTGGTTACAAACATACTTATCCACAGGTGTTAACAACAATATTTTAATTTTAATTTCAGGCGCTTAAATACTCGTTCGGAGGCTTATTGTCCGCTTTTTTAGGCCTTATTTTGCGTGATTTTTACTCTCTCGAGCGGATTGTGCCTAGCATACATCTTGCAAAGTATCATAACAACGTTCTGCAACTGATTTTGGCAAGGCTCGACTATACCAGAACCCCCTGTATGTGGCAAGGGCTTTTATCCCGGAACAGCCTTATTCTATCCCGCCAACCGGGGTATTTTAAGGGTATTGCCAGGGCGCCTAACTGATATATATTTTATAACCCTATGGTATCTCTGGTCTTTATTTCTTATATAAAAACTCTTGCTTTTGTGAATACTATACTCTTATAAAAAATTGCTTGACTTCGCAACAATTCATGCGGTAACATAAAACACTTGTTTCAACATAACATGTTATCATTTTTATGGAGGTGATGGAAATGTCATCAGATATCAAAGTCGATCAAGTGCTCGATGCAAAGGGAATGAGCTGTCCTCTTCCGATCTTGAAGACGAAAAAGGCAGTTGAGGCGCTTTCCAAGGACCAGGTTCTGAAGGTCGAAACAACGGACCCGGGATCCAAGAACGATATGTCCTCATGGGCAAAAAGGACGGGTAATCAGATCATGAAGGTCGAGGAGGGGTCGGGCACGTTCACCTTCTACATAAAAAAGACCGCTTAAGGGAGAATAGTATGGCGAACAAAAAAATGACGATCATTGCCTCAAAAGGCACGCTGGACATGGCATATCCGCCGCTCATTCTAGCGACAACGGCCGCGGCCATGGACGTTGACGTAACCATCTTCTTTACGTTTTATGGCCTTGAGATCGTCAAGAAGGACAATACAGAAAAGCTCAAGGTATCTCCTCTCGGAAATCCCGCGATGCCTATGCCTGTTCCTATCCCCAGCCTGGTCGCTTCGATGCCGGGCATGGAAGCGATGGCAACGGCCATGATGAAATCCATGTTCAAGAAGCACGGCGTTGCATCAGTGGGTCAGCTCCTGGAACTTGCGCAGGAAAGCGGTGTAAAACTGATTGCGTGCCAGATGACCATGGATGTCATGGGATATAAGCAAGCGGACATTATCGAAGGCGTGGAGTTCGGCGGCGCCGCGACCTGGCTGGATGTCGCCGCAGACGCTGATATCAATCTGTTCGTCTGAGTCTTGCTGCCACTTCCGAATTCATCTTCGTAACCGGCCGAAACCTTCGGCCGGTTTTTGTTTTTCTTTTCTCCTGCTGGACATTTTTTCTTATTTATGATAAAAAACCAGTACTGTCCGGTTGTTACGTAAATAGATTCAATTGGTTATCGTCACGGGATTCGGTTTCGTGATTAATAGTAGCTTCAACCAGCTGAGAAATCGGTATTTTCTCGAAAAGGTTGACCTCCAAAA
>Ga0209000_1001502_pt1 | contig 14643 bp, 3 predicted proteins | sample RifGroD2_FD_183998 | JGI IMG/M metagenome (GOLD analysis project Ga0209000, IMG submission 183998) | Groundwater microbial communities from Rifle, Colorado, USA - Groundwater D2 (SPAdes) (version 2) | ecosystem: Environmental > Aquatic > Deep subsurface > Groundwater | place: Rifle, Colorado...
TCAATCTTGACGATTATCCGGACAATTCAGAAACGAACCACAAGTTCGAGGCGGTCCTCAACTATTACGCCGGCAACGGGGCGCAACTCGGCGGCAGGGTCTCGCTTTTCCAGGCGGTCAACTGGTCGGATGCGTCAATGCACTGCTTCCAGATGATACCGGCCAGCGGGGTCTCGTTCGTCTCCTTCCAGAAGTTCCTCAACTACTTCACGTCAGGGGGGAAAAGGAAGATCGCCGATTATTACCAGATCGGGACGGAGACCACCTTGAACCCTCCACTCGGCGGCTGGCGGAACTGGCTCCTTGAGGATATGGATGTGGATATTCCGGCGGACCTACAAGTCGATATCAACGGCGCCAATACCTCGGTGAAGCCGATCGGATCGTATTCGTTCGCCCTGGCCAAGGATAATCATCCAACGATTCTTCATTGCGTGGATCTGACCAACACCTTCCCATGGCATGACGGCGGGTTTGACGAAGAGGTTTATTTCGGCGGCGGCGACGAGAACTGGCGGCTCTTCTACATTTTCAACACATGGCCAGAAACGGGGGCGGCAAATGTCTTTACCGTAAATGCCAGCAACTTCATCACCCTCCTGGACACTCTGCAGGGCGGGGATATAATTGACGGGGTCGGAGTTATTGACTGGGACCTGGCAAGGCTTATGATGTATCAGTTCTTCCCCTACCCAAACCATAACTATTTCGCCCCGGTCGATTCGGTCATGTTCCACGATGGCGACGGGAATGTCTACACATGGACAAGGACTTACGGAGCAGTCAAGTTCGCGACCACCGGCATGAGTTCGGTCGCGCTAAATATCCCGGCCGCTGCTGCTGGAACGGAATTCGTCCGCCCAACAATTTCCTATTGCGGGATTGTTTCCGGATCACAAATGTTCGTCTGCATCAGCGAAAACATTCAGGCCCCGGCCCGGGTTGTCTCCGCGCATTACGGGTCACCTCTCCCCGGAGGCGCTGGCTGGACAGAACTTCCGGCGCCCCCGGCCGACACGCACCTTGTCTATGCCAGGCCGGTAAAGGTTGGGCTGAATGGAGCGGCCGCGCTTGAGGTCATAATGATCGGGGTGCTTGAGGACGAAATAACACCAGGGTATAATTTTGCATTTCTTGATTATGTGGCGGGCGTCGGGGAGTGGGAAAGCCTCGGGCGGCTCCCCGTTACTGCGGGCGATTATTATACCTGGTCGGCCGGATTCTTCGGGGAAGGCACGCTTGTCAACGCCCTGCAGGAATTTCTGCACCCGCCCCCAGTTCTGCCACAGATGCCCGCAGGACCAGACCTCTACGCGGACTATGATCAGCCATGACGACATTAACGAAAACGATTGAAGAGATATATTACGCTCCAGCAAGTCCCGGTGATCCTGGATCCCCTGGTAGTCCCTATATCCCGGCCTACTGTGCGGAAGTAACAGGCACGGTATGCGGTATGGTTTGGTATGCTGGAGATGACGGGAGTGGTCTGGTTATCCCAGATATGGGCGGAGGGTATGGCGGCCATCCCTCAGGTGGTTTTTTCCAGTGGGAGTGTTGGGAAGAAAGCAGTGTCGTCTGCTACCCAGAACAGCCGGAGGTTCCTTCAATCCCTCCTACCCCTCCAACCCCTGAAATTAGAATCAGGAACCTCAACATAGGATGGAACTCGCATTCCAGGTCTATTGAAGATATCGAGACCGAAAATTATATCGTCCTCACCTTCGGGACAGGGACGACCGGGGCGCTTGTCGTTCTCGGGAAAGATCATCGTGATTCAGAGATGCCTTCGCAGTTCTCGCACGGCATAGCGGTCGATGTTTCCGGGATCAAGGTCTATGAAAATGGCGTTCTCAAACAGACCCTTGAAGCTGTGCAGAGTTCCCTTTCAGAGGTCAGGATATATCGGCGAGATTGGTTCGAGATAATCTATCACGTCATCCAGGCTGACGGCGATGACGTGATTGTGCGAAGCGCGGCCCCCATCACCTGGAAATATGGACGGCTTTACGCCTATGCCTGGCTTTACACCGGAGGCGACAAGGTTCTTACCATGGACATCGTTTCCGGGGAGATCGTAGACGGAGCATCCAGGATGGATGGGACATCCTCCATGTCCGGTTACGCAGGACAGACAGTAACAATGGAGGGCACAGGATCCCTCGTTACCTGGGGAATTTCCATGCTCGGCACCGGGACATTATCCGTCCCGAATATGCCAGGCGCTTCCCGAATGGAGGGGACGAGCGATGGGTACTTCTACGCGAAGCCGATATGTTCTGGAAGCGCGAACATAGGGGCGCTCGACGGAAAGGGAGGCGAGAAGATCCCGGGCTACGGGGCCTCCTTGTCCTATATGGAACCACTGTACTCTTCGGCCTACGGCGGGATGTTCGTCCCGGCCGATCCGGTCATCGGCTATGTGATCATGAACGCCGTGGTCAGCGCGGCACACATGGTGACGACGCACATGATGACCGGTTCTGCGGACATTGGGGCTGTTGTTTCCCTCGGCGGCGATTTCCTCTATGGAGAAGCGCGTGATCAGCAAATCCAGCCGCTGACCAATATCGCCACAGATGCCGCATCTCCTTACCTGCTGATGATCGAGCCGATAGTCGTCTACGACGATATTTATGGAATAGGCGCCCTGCTCATAGAGTTCACCAGTTCCGGAACAATCTCAAGCGTGTTGACCGGTACGGTTGAGATGCTGCAGGAGATAATATCGGAAGGGACCGCGTCCGGGGCGTTCACCGTCACCGGCGACTTCAACGTCACTTCCCTCTCCACGGCATCAGCATTAACCAGGGGCCGGGCACTTGTCGGGACCAGAAGCGGCGCTGAGGAAGGGGAGACCGGTCTCCGGGTCTGGTGCGTCAACCTCAATGTTGATTCTGACGGTCAACCAGTCGGCGCGTCCGGGCAATACGAACAATTCGGGTTCACCGGGTTCTTCAAACGGGACGGGTACACTTACGGTATCGCCGACGATGGAATTTACAAGCTGACCGGAACCACGAACGACGGGGGAGATATTTCAACTATTATCGATTTTAGCAAGTCCAACTATGGAATTCCTCATCAAAAAATGATAGAGAATCTATATGTGGGAATTGCATCGTCCGGTAAACTTCTTCTAAAGGTGGTTGTCGATGGCGGAACTGAATATACCTATGAGATGCGAAGCAGTTCGGCCGATATGAAAAACCATCGCATTGACCCTGGCCGCGGCCTGATCGGAAATTATTGGCACCCTGTCCTTGTCAACCAGAACGGCGACGACTTCGACATGGAAGGGATTGAGTTCGACATCATACCAATGACGAGGAAAATATAATGCCAGTAGATCCCCAGGATTTTATCGACGCGATCATCAATAACGCGATCACACTCGCCAACACCTACACCACGGCGACCGCAACTTCGGCCGGTAATATCGAGGACGTGGTAGATGGGAGCTATTACCATACCTGGCATCCTGGCAGCACTCCAGGGGTTGAGGCTGTTGAGCCCGCGGTCCCGGAAGTTGACGATGCGCTGATTCTGTTTGACTCGCAGCGGGACGCGATGATCGCTCTCCTGTCTGACAAGCTCGCCGATTATTTCGCAACATATTACCCGCTCGAAAACGACGCCTTTGACGAAGCGATCGCCTGGCTCAAGGATGTCATTCAGAATGGCGGGACAGGCATTCCGGCCGCAGTAGAGGATGCGATATGGCAGCGCGGCCGGGACCGGGGAATTACTGACGCGCGGACCGCAGAGGCGCAAATACTTTCCAGCGGAGCGGCCCGGGGCATTCCCATGATTGACGGGGCGGTGACCGGAGCAACCAGATCCGTGCAGTTGAAACGTCTGGAGGAAACAGGGAAGCTCAACACCAACATCTCCGTAAAGCAGGCGGAGATCGAGATCGAGACAATCCGATTCGCTGTTGAGCAGGCGATCAACTCCAGGAAGATGGCCATGGAGGCGGCAGGGGATTATATCCGGGCGCTCACCGGGGCGATGGGCTTGATTCCAGGTATACTTGATTTGAAATCTTCGGCCAAGGCCTCCCTGATTAACGCGACCGCCTCCCTGTACCGGGCCAGGCTGACCAGGGACGAGATCCTGCACCAGACCCATGTCGCAGCCCGCGGCCAGAACGAGCGGTACTTCGAGGCGAGGGACCAACAGCACTTCACCGATCTTGATACAAAGATCAAGGCGTCTACAAACGCGGCCGAGACGTATGCGCGGACCGCTTCCGCCGCATTGTCCTCACTGAACGGGATCATCTCCACCTCAACTTCTGCTTTCTCATAAGAGGGCGCCAATGGCACGATACACGAAAGACGAGAACGGTAATTATGTACTCATTCCGGAAGAGCCGAATGTCGGCAAGAGCACCGGGATGACGTATCCTGGAGGGGTTAATCCTGATTCGGTAGCCGGCGCGGTTTATAATACTGGGCAGGGCGCAGCCGCGGCCGTTGCCCCCGTCAAAAAGGGATACGGGCTCATGATGGACAAGGGAAACGCCATCACCAGGAAAGGCCAGGCGATCCAGCAGGGCGCGGAAAAGAAACTCGACTCGGCCGCTTCCGGGGTTGGGGCGGCTATTAAAAGAATGGCCGGGGTGGTACCAACCGACAAGGATATTGTGAATGCCGCCTCCGGGGTGAAAAAGACAGTTGCCGGCGCGATCCCCGACCCGGCCGCCGCCGCCTTCTCATTCCCTGGAGGCGAAGAGGCCAGGGCCGGAAGCAAGCTGGCGCGGGAGAAGGTAGCGCGGGGCGAGGTTGGCCAAGGCGTCGGTGCCGCAATCCAGGGATTCCGGAACACCCTCGGCGGGGCGATCGCCGACGTGAAAGAGAACGTGGTTGATCCCGCGGTGAAAAACGTGAAGGAGGTCGTCATTCCAGGATGGCGGCAGACCGGAAGGAATATCAAGGCGGGGATGGTCGCGGCCGGGGCCGAGCCGGACAAGCCCGTTGTCCCTGTACAGGAGCCTGACAAGGTTTCCGTCACAGAACCTAACCCGCCCGGAGTCTCCGCCGAGAACGAACAGCCGGTGAATACGCCCGCGGCCGAGCCAGTCCATGCACCACCTGCACCACCTGCAGCGGTTGATCAAGCCGGCCGGCCACAAGTCCAGAAAACCCAGAACGCACAGGGCGAGTGGGTCTATTCCATGCCCGGCGGCGAAATCACCGTCAAGGGCGGAGCGGAAAAGATATCTCGCGAACCAGGGAATACCTCTTCCGGTTCTTCAGCAGCAACAGCCATGCGCGAACGATTCATGAAGCCTGTCGGGCGCGGGGCGACCTTTGCCGAGCGGGGGAAAAGGGGTTTCGGAGTCTCGCCACAGGGAGGCGCGGCCGGCATGCCGCTTAACACCTTCGGCGATGTCATGCGCTACAAGGCAACCCTGAAAACCCAGAAACAGGAGAACGACATTGCGAACGAAACCGAGAGAACTGGTATCCTTGCTGACCAGGCGGCTGCATCAAGAATCGGCACTCAGTCAGAGGCCGAAGCGAATACCGTCACCGCTGATAAGAATCGTTTTGAGCTGGAAAGTGCAAGAGGAATTAAGGCGGCTCAAGATGAATACCTGACCACCGAAGACCCGGCCCGCCGGAAGCAGCTTTCCGATTACCTTGTCCTCTCCGCCGGCAAGGATCCGGAAAAAGGGAACTATGAGGTTGCCACCCGGGAAGAGCCTATCGACCCTGAAAACCCGATGTACGGGACGAGGAAGGCAGTCTTTATCGTCGATAAGAACACTGGGAAGGCGTCACCACTGGACATTGGTGAACAGCAACAGCGGAAATATAATCCGGAGATTGCTCACCTCGTTGGTCCACAGCGTGAAGCGGTGCAAGATGCGCTCGACCAGTTTAGTGCGGCAAAAACACCTGAAGAACGGGCAAAGGCAAAGGCGATCCTGGTTGCAAATGGCATCAATTAATCTGGGGATATCATGGGACTTGCTGACGATCTGCTCAACGAAATAGAAGCAGAACCATCTGCACCGGAAGCGCCGAAAGCAGGGTTCGGGTTGTCGCCTGAACCGAAGCAGCCGTCCGTCGCCGACTCTATCCTCGATGAAATAGAGAACGAAGGGCCGGTACCGGAAGGCGCCGCCCCTGAGCGGGGGTTCCTCGGCGATGTTGCGTCTCATGCCGGCCGCGGCGTTATCGATCTCATGGAGACCACGGCCCAGTCCGCCGATGTCCTGACCGGAGGCACCGAGATAACCAAAACCGCAAAGGATTACTGGCGCGAACTTCCCGAAAAAACAGAGTTCCTCAAGCCCGATGTCTCAGAAGTCACCGGGCAGGAGGGCGCGGTCAAGCGAGGCCTGAATACCGCGCTCGAATCGCTTCCTACTTCTCTCGCCGTCTTTCCGGCAGCGGTAGCCGGTGGAATGATTGCCGGGACCGCCGGGGCTATAGGCCTTGGCACGGCCGCGATGGTCACCCTGTTTGGCCCGGGTACTTACGGAAAGCAGAAGGACCGCGTCACGGAAGAACTCAAAACCCAGCGCCCGGAACTCACCGATGAAGAGCGCGATGATGTCGCCCACGCAAACGCCATGACCCACGCCTATGCGGAAACGGTTGGTGAAGGTGCGGGTGACCTGGCGGCGGCGATCATCTTCCGGATGGTCCCCGGCGGGAAGGCTCTCTACAATGGCGGGAAAGTTATCCTGAAAGAGCTGGTTAAGCCCGGGGCCCTGAAGGCGATCGCGAAAGGAGTATTGAAGGATGTCCCGTTTGAGGTTGGGTCCGAAGTAGGAACCTCGTATTTCCAGCATAAGGCCGATGTCGAGGCTGGTCTTCCCCGGGGAACTGCAGGCGAAGCGATGGCCGAAGCGATCCTTCCTGCCATGTTTCTTTCTGTCGGCATGGGTACCGTGGTCGGCGGTCATGCGGCATACCAGAGGAAAAAGGCCTATGACGGGTTGAATACCGGATTCCCCCGGGAGCGGGCCCAGGCTGTCTACAATGTCGCGGCCACCCTTTCAGAAGCTGTAGATGACGAACAGGTCGGCAAGGAGTGGGCCGCCAAGGCGATGACCTACGTCAAGGCCGGCCAGCCGATCCCGCTAGACCAGGACCTGATCAACTTTGTCGCCGCCAAGGAATCGGCCAACGGGGTAAGCGATGCCGATATCCCGACCGCCGAACCTCCAGGGACAGTTGAGACCGCCGCCGGCACCATCCAGCCGGTAGGGGGGTACGGATTCGCCGACGAAGAAATCAAGAAGATGGAGATCACGGCCCGGGCCCGGAACAAAAGGGCCATGGGCAAGCCGCTCAATGCCGAAGAGCAGGCCAATCTTTCCTCAGAAGAATTCGAGCATGCCGACAACGGCCCGGCGCCCGGCGCAATTTCCGGCCCGATTGGCGCGTCCCTGCAAAGGGTGCTTGCCCGGAACAACGGCCAGTTGCCGCAACTCCCCGAGACAGAGAAAAAGGATGGCGGCGAGCCTGAGACCGGACCAGTTGCCGGGACTCCCCCTGTTCCCCCCATAACCCCACCGGCGCCCACCGGCGGAGAAATCCCTGCACCGAATGGCGAGCAGGGCGCAGGCCAGCCGGTTCCTCCTTTGCCGGCTGTGCCCGCTTTTCAACCACCAACAATCACCGGAGGTATTGAAGATGGCGATGTTCGGACTGTACTAATCGAAGAAGGAGAAGGCGGAGGCGGAGGCCAGGGCGAAGTCCCGGGCGGAGCTGGCGGCCCTGGAGAAGGAAGTGGCATCGATCAGACCGGCGTCGTCGGCCCGGGGGGAGAGGTTGGACCTGAACAGATTGCCGGCCCCGGCGGCGGGGAATCCGAAACCGCAGGAACCGAAGCAGCAGGTGACGAAGGACAGCTTCAAGGACAGCCCGTACAACCTGAAGGAGCAGATCAGGAAACGGGGCCGCAACCAGATGCCAGATATGTAGACCTTGAGAGAGAAGGTGTCCCCCATGTTGATTCCGAAGGGACATCCTTCACCATCACTCGGCAGCCGGACGGCGGGGCGTACCTGATCAAAGTCGTGTCGAGCGACGGAAAGAAGCAGTCTACTATCTACGGCGGGGATTCGCTCCAGTCCGCGTCAGAGAAGATTTTTACCCGAGGCTCATGGAGTGCGCCGCAGGCACAGGAAGAATCCCAGGAAGGAGGAGAAGAGTTCGACTATTCTGTTTCCCCGGAAGAGCGCAATATAATTAATCGCGCCAAGGAAGATGCCAAAAATTCCGGGAAGGTCATCGCCTCCTACGACACCGCAGGCAAAGGCGGAGAGAAAATTCATGCAGTTTATTACGAAGACGGGCTGGTACATGCCTTTGTTGATGGCAAGTTTGCTGGCGACATGGGAACAGAGCGAGTTCCGGGAGAACCGTTCATGGCTGCAGACCTTTATGTGCTCGCCCCGTTCAGGAGAAAGGGCGTTGCCACAGTCATGCACGACCTTGGGAAAAAGGTACATGGCGGGAAGGAGGATATTCAGGGTAATTCTACTGGTGACGCTCAAGCGTTCTGGCGTTCCCGCGACAAAGTAAGAGCGGAGGAAAAGTTTGGAACAGGAAGAAGGGCAGAGTCCGCCAGTCGCACCGGTACGGCCACGGCAGCGCCCAAAGAATCCCCTGCTATCCCTCAGCAGGTCGCGGAGCAGCCGCCCCCCCCCTCCCCGGTTGCTCCGGTTTCCACTCCCCCTGCGGTTTCGACCGAGGGTGCGGGGCGGGTGGAGACATCCGCCCCTGCTTCTGTTGAAATGTTCCCGCCCGATAGTGTACAATCAGGTATGCCAAACAAAAAAGGCTCCGGCAACATACCCGCTCAAGAAAAGCCTATGCCGGAAAGCGGGAAGAAAGCCATGACCAAGCCGCTACCCGCAGATTACGAGCTTGGGGACAACGAGTTTTTCCACGGGTCGCAAGGTGGGTTTTCGGGTGATGGAAGGGGATTCTACGGAAACTTGTATCTTGCGAGGCGGAAGGATATAGCTGAGGGGTATGGTAACGTTCATGTCGTAAAGTTGGCGGATGACGCACAGATGCTTGAGCTTGGGACTACGGATACGACCAAATTTGTGAGGAAGCTGCACGAAATTCACCCTGAACACGAATTATTTGTTGGCCCCTTTTCCGCCTCTGAAAATGTTGACCCATACGGTGAAATGTCGCAGGAGGATATTGTCGACGATATTCTTACCGAAGCGGAAAGGATGGTTGACGATATGGACTTCAACACTCTTGGCGGAATGTTTGACCAAGAGGAGGCGTCTTCAATAGCCGGGCAACTTGGGTGGTCTGGGGTTATTGATAAACAGGGGAATGCCATTCTTTTCCCGTCTTCACAAAATAAAATAAAGTCGATCTCTCCATTAGAAGAAGATTCGGCAAGCCCTAATCTTCCCTCCCCGCAAGAAGGCGGGGGAAAGCCTCCAGCATCCCTTTCGCAATACCCCGACCTCCAGCCCCCCGCCCCTGTATCAAAAGGAGCGGAAAGCGAGACGCAAAAAGAGCCTGATCTGCCACGCGCAGAAACAGCAACGGAGCCGTCTACCAAGGCGGCTCCAGCCCAGCCAGCGGCAGGTGAAGATTACCGATCTGCCCTTGCGGATGATCTTGTTGAGCGGATGCCGGAAGCTAAGAAGAGTAGTCTATTGGCAATGGCCAGGGATGTCTTCAGACTCAAAGACGGGTGGTTTAGCAATGGAACCTGGATGCTGAAGGATGTCCCAAAGAATTTTCACGGGACCACTGAAGAAAAGGATATTAACCCGCAAGACCTTATTAAGTTTGAAAAAGGTGCAACACCCGGGGGATATGTTTTTTCTCTCGCAGGCAAGGAATTACCGCAGGATGTATTTTGGAACAAAGACGCTGGGTATGTTTCAATCCAATCCGGCCCGCTCGCCTATCTTGGACATGATGTAGAGGTAAGGCTTGTAGCGAACAACAAGCCGGCCAGTTTGTACAGGGATGGGAAATTTATCGGTATGATTATGCCGATCAGAGAGCCACGCCTTGAGGGCCTAGCCCCGCCAGCGGATAGCATCACTGGCCCGACACCGTGGGATCTGGGCGGGACATTTCTTTCAAACAATGGAAGAAATAACAAGCAGCAGCAGGAATCTCTTTCAGATGCAAAAATAGGGAAAGATTATCAATTTAAGTTTCAACCTGGAGACAAGGTAACGGTTAAGACAGGAAAAGATAATACCCCGAATCCTTTCATTATCGCAAGCGGATATATTGAAAATGGGGAAGCCCGCTACACCATTTACCCTCCAGGTAAAAAAACAAGTCTCGGCTACCATATTTGGGCATCGGAAGCAGATGTTTCAAATAGAGGGGAAAAGGCCCCTGGTGTTCCTACTGATGAGACGACGGCCACACAGGACATCGAGGAGCAGCCCACGCCAGAAGTCGCAGAGCCGGATGAGTTGGACCAGGCCCGCCGGGAGAATCCTGGTATCGAAACTGACCTCGCCTTCCACGAGGAAACCATGCAGCGACTCCATTCCGGCGAGGCGACCCTTGCCGAGTACAAGGCCGGGTTCCAGCGGGTGTTGAACAGCACGGACGCGCTCAAGGAAGAGTTCGCGGCCATGACCAAGGACCAGATTTTCGAGAAGCTGGGCCAGCGATTCGCCTACCTGCACAAGAGCGACAAGAAGGACTCCATTGTCCGGTCTGCGGTTCTCGATGTCATGGACGATTTCGCCATGGGCCGGGGTGTCAGCTTCATGGTTTCCGGCGACTACATGAAGGCGCAGCGGGAATCACTCGCCAAACTGGTGAACGAAACCACAGAAGATTTTCTGAAAGAGCATGCCGCCGAGGTGAAGGCTGCGGAAGAAGAGGCCGGGAAGCAGGTTGAGCAATACGCCGAGGCCATGAAAGACCCGAAGACCCTTGAGGATTTCAAAATTTACTTCGGGATGAAGCGGCGTGACGGGATCATGTTCAAGGCGGCGTACCGCGAACTTACCCCGGAACAGCGGGAAGCCTACGACCGGGAGGCCGGGGAGACGACCAGGGGCGAGCGGCTGGCCAGGGCCGACCAGCAGAAAGCAGAAGTCCGGGTTGCGGCGCAGACCACGACCGGCGACATCATCGAGACGAAGCATACCAAAACCGGCGAAGACTTGTTTGTGGTGAAGGCGGCGGAACGGGTTGACCGGGATATTTACGACCAGTGGAACACCACTGCCCGAAGGCTGGGCGGCCGGTACTCATCATTCCGTGGCAACGGGGCTGTGCCCGGTTTCCAGTTCAAAACAAGAGAGAATGCGGCGGCATTTCTCGCCTATCTCGGGGGTAACACTGAGCAGACGCAGGATGCGGTCAAAGAACGGCGGGATTCGTTCGCTGATGACCGGAGCCAGACGGCTGTCGAGCGGCTGAACGAAATGGCCGACCGCCTGGACGAGCGGGCAGATGCAAGTCTTTCGCAGAACCGGAAGGCCAACACTGACCGGCGGGCAAGAATGGCGGCCTCTGCCGAAGCGACGGCGGAAAGCGACAAGGCCATGGCCACCACCATGCGGAACATTGCCGGCGCGATTGAGGCCGGTACCGCCAAGTTCCTGGACCGGGTGCGGCAGAAAGTCCAGATCGAAATGCTGCAATCTTTTACCCGTAGCGCACAGTGGGACGAGCAGCGCGAAAAGTACCCGTCCTATGCAGACCAGGAGAAGCATAAGGGCGAGCCGCCGACCAGCGAGACGGCCGCTTATGTGGAGTTCCCGACCTATACCGCGTCCAGGTCCGACCTTGCCAGGCTTGGCCGGCAACTGGAAGAGAAAGACGGAACGCGGAAACTCGGGGCGCGAATCCTCAAGGTTGCTGATGACATCTCCGACGCTTACCTGAAATTCGCCAAGGAGAACATCCACAAGGTTTCCACCTTCACGAAGCGGGACGGAGGACTTGCCGCGTTCGGCTCGAAGAAGGCCGCCCTCGAATCAATCTATGCGTCAGGGTTCAGAGGCCAGGCCATCCCCTTCAAGGTTAAGGGCAACGAGCATATCATCATCATGAGCCCGGCCCTCGCCAAAGAGCGCGGCGTCTGGGAAGGCGACCAGGACAAACGAATCACGCTCGGCCAGGACCTCGGCGCAGAGATTGTGGCCAAGATCAAGCGGAGGCTCAGCGGCGTGAACATGCCCTGGATCTTCGAGCGGGTGAATGAACAGCTTACCCGGCTCAAGGGGATGGGGATCGAGAAGCCGGCCGAACTCAGGGCGGCGGTGCGCGAGTTCATCAGCCTCCGCGAGGCGCCGAAGGCCCCCGACAAAATCAAAGAGCTTGAGCGGGCCATGGTCGGCCGGCGGAAGGACGGGCTCGATTTCTTCCCGACCCCCGAAAGCGTCGTTGCCGAAATGATCGAGACGGCCGGGATTGAGGAAGGCATGACTGTTCTCGAACCGTCCGCCGGCATGGGCCACATTGCAGATCGTATCCGGGAAGCAGGGGTTGAGCCGGATGTGGTCGAACTATCCGGCGACCGCCGGGAACTGCTTGAGGCCAAGGGCTTCAATGTGGTCGGCCACGACTTCATGGATACCGAAGGGCAATACGACCGTATCCTGATGAATCCCCCATTCAGTGACCGGCGCGATGCAGATCATGTTCAGCATGCCTATACCCTGCTGAAACCGGGCGGCCGGGTTGTGGCCATCATGGGTGAAGGCGTCTTCTTCGGACAGGACAAGAAGGCGCAGTCTTTCAGGGAATGGCTTGACAGTGTGAACGGCACCTCCGAGAAACTGGAAGACGGAACTTTCCTTGACCCGTCGCTGCCGGTGAACACGGGAGTCAATGCCAGGCTGGTGGTGATAGAGAAGGGAACAGGAGAAATGGGTGGACTGTACGAGCAACGTGAGGGAGATCCGTCGCATGAAGAATCCGCCAAGGTGCAGTCCGCCATTGAAGGGAAGAGCCTGATCGAGGCCGCCGAGTTCGTGGCCACCACCGGCAGCCCTGCACAGCGCGAGGTTGCCGCCAAGGTGGTGAAGCGGTTACGGTACCTGGAGGAGACCGGGGCAACCCTAGCCTTGAAGGTCGCCCATGCTGGTGATAGTGTTCCGGCGGAGATGATAAAGGCGCGGGGCTACACGGAGGCGGCGTTTGATGCGAAGGGCCACGACGTGACGGTCTGGCTGAACGGGTCCGACGTGACCGGGCGGGTCGGGGTGGAATATGAAACCCTGCTGCATGAGCTAGTTCACGCTGCCACCACTGGGTCTTTGAAATATGGGGCACTCAACCCGAAATCAAAGACCAGGGTGTTGGTGAAAGACCTCGTCGCTGTCGCTGACGCCATCGGAGCGCATATCACCAAGCGGTTTCAAGAGGGGAATTTGACGCGGTTCGAGCAGGAGATGCGCGACAACGCCAACAACGCCTTCCGCACCACGGATGAGATTGTGGCCTGGGCCATGAGCAGCCTTGATGCGCAGGCATACCTTGATGCAATTCCGTATCAGGGCAAGACGTTGTGGACCAGGTTTGTTCAGGCGGTGCGCAAGGCGTTGGGACTTTCCCCGCAGGCTGAAACCGCCTTGTCTGAGGTGTTACGGATCACGGGGGGGATTCTTGGCCTGAGGGAAGCGTACCACCCAGGCGTTTCTGCCTGGTGGCATAAGCGAAACATTCGCATGGAAACACAGTCCGCGGTTGACCGATGGGGAATGGCGCGTGGCGAGAGTAATGCTCCAGATGTGGCCTTCTCCGTCTTCGATGAATCTTCAAAAGGTCGGTACACATCAGGCAAGTCTATCCCCGCCCTGGGCGCCACGGTAGATAATTCAGTCACGGCCCGCCTCTACAAGTCGAAGCTGAAGAGCATGCTCATGACAAAAGAGGTCGGCCGGCGGGCTCTGCAGTATGACGACGTGGAGATCGTCAAGCTGGCGGACCAGATGGTCGTCAACGCCATGGGTGAGGCGTTCAATAAGAAGATCGTTCTCTTCCGGCCGCACAAGGGCGCGAACCTGCCCGAAGGTCTTGTCGATCGGAACGACCCGAACGTGCTCTATGTCAATATCGACAAGGGCTTCCACCCGGCCACGGTCTTTGGCCACGAACTCCTCCACATCATGAAGAAGAAAGACCCGGCGCTTTACAAGGAATTCTCCGACATGATGAAGCTGGCCGTGAAGGACAAGACCGGCGGAGAGTTCAACAAGTTCTTCAAGGCCCTGTCCGGATCCGCCTGGTACGATGAGGCGAAGATGACCCGGGAAGAGGCGTGGGAAGAACTGATGGCCAACTTCCTCGGGGACAGCTTCACCCGGGAAGATTTCTGGCAGGCGTTCCAGAAAAAGAACCCGGGCCTTATGTCCAGGATGGTCAACCTGCTGCAGTACGCCCTGAACCAGCTCGCGGCCAAAGTCCGGAAAGTTTTCGGCATGGAGGTCGAGAATTATGAGGCCTACCAGTATTTCAAAGATATCGAGGGCACGATCGACAATGCGGCCCGGATCATTGGCAAGTTTGCTTTGAAGGAAAGCGCCAGCCAGGCTCCGGCCGCCCCTTCGCAGGGGGAGATGGATATCAAGGCGTCAGCGGTTGCTACCCCTGAGCGCCGCTCCGCCACCAAGTTTATCGCTACCCTGTTCGGCAAGCCAGAACTAGCGCCCCA
>Ga0209000_1001503_pt1 | contig 14625 bp, 14 predicted proteins | sample RifGroD2_FD_183998 | JGI IMG/M metagenome (GOLD analysis project Ga0209000, IMG submission 183998) | Groundwater microbial communities from Rifle, Colorado, USA - Groundwater D2 (SPAdes) (version 2) | ecosystem: Environmental > Aquatic > Deep subsurface > Groundwater | place: Rifle, Colorado...
AGCGCGCAACAGCGGCAACCCGCGCGCTGCGGGAATGGCGACGCGCAGGGCTTCAAGCGCGGCATCGTCGAGCCGGTCTGCATCGGCGTCAGTCAGGCTGACGGCGATTTGCGCCAGCGCCTGTGCGCCGCGTTGCGGCGCCAGCACCAGTGCAATGCCGAACGCATCGGGAATGGGGCGGGCGCGGTAGAGCGGCTCCGGGTAGGCGGTGTCGCACGCCAGCAAGACGGTGCGGGTGTTATCCACCACCACCTGGGTGAGCGCTTCCAGCAGGCCCGCGCCGAAGCTGGCGTCAAACGCACTCAACACCGATGAACTGGTCATCGTGCCGGTGGCGATACTCCAATACCCGGCGGCGGCGTTATGCACGGAATTATGAAAGCGGGTCGGGGAGATTTGCCGGTCATCCGAGGCTAGCATTTCACAGATGGCATGACAGTTTTCCCCGTCGCCGCCAGACGAAGAAAACACGCTGGGCAGGCTGGCCGCATCGAGGCCGGCGGCGGCGATGGCTTCCAGCCCGGTTGCCAGGGTAAGTTTGACGATCGCGCCGCTGCGCCGGCGTTCCGCCGCAGGCAGCAACGCGGGGGGCGGCAGGACGGTCTGGTGCGGCTGATAGGGCTGCTGTCCGTTAAGGACAGCCTGACCGCTAGGCCAGCCGGCCAGACCGGGGCCGAGCAGGCCGATGCCTTCGATGTATGCGGTGAGCGTCATGGTTTAACGTAATGAAACTCACGTAGGGCGTCAATAAGCGAAGCGCATTGCGCCGTATGCTGCTCGACATGGTGCAATGCGCTTCGCTTATTGCACCCTGCATGAACTGTGAGCGTCATGGGTTACCCGCCCGGCCAAAAATCAGGCTGCAATTGGTGCCGCCGAAGCCGAACGAGTTGCTGAGCACGCGCGCCACCGGTTGCTCGCGATTATCCAGCAGATAATCGAGATCCAGCGCGGGGTCGAGTTGCCGGGTGTTCAGCCCGGCGGGCAGCAGGCCGTGCTGCAGCGCCAGCGAGCAAATCACCGCCTCCACACCGCCGGCAGCGCCCAGCGTGTGGCCGGTCGCCCCCTTTGTGGAACTGCACGGCGGCGTGCTCGGGCCGAATACGGCAGCAACGGCCTTGCCTTCCGCAGCATCGTTGCTTTGGGTCGCGGTGCCGTGCAGGTTGATATAGTCGATTTCAGCCGGCTTCAAACCCGCCATGTTCAGCGCATCCTGCATCGCCATGCGCGCACCCAGCCCCTCCGGATGCGGCGATGACATGTGATAGGCATCGCTGGATTCGCCTGTCCCGAGCAGCAGCACCGCATCCGCGCTCAAGTTTTTCTCGGGATGTTCCGGCGTGCGTTCCAGCAGCGCGAAGGCCGCCGCTTCGCCAATCGAGATGCCGTTGCGTTGCGCATCGAAGGGGCGGCAGGGCTGATCGGAAATCAGGCCGAGCGAGTTGAAGCCATACAGCGTCGTCAGGCACAGCGAATCCACGCCGCCTACCACCGCCGCGTCGATCAGCCCCGCCGCCATCATGCGCCTTGCCGAGCTGAACACCTTGGCGCTGGATGAACACGCCGATGACACCACGACCGCCGGGCCGGTCAGGCCAAAATAATGGCGTGTGAAATCCGCGACGGAAAAAGTGTTGTGCGTGGTGCGGTAAATAAAATCGGCGGGGAGTGCGCCCGTTACCGGGTCGCGGCGCCGGTAGGCCAGCTCGGTTTGCAGAATGCCGGAAGTGCTGGTGCCGAGAAACACCCCGATGCGCTGCGCACCGTATGTTGCGATGGCAGCGCGCACCGCCTCGGCAAAGCCATCCTGCATCAGTCCCAGCAACGCGAGCCGGTTATTGCGGCAATCGAAATCGGCCAGATGCGCGGGAAGCTGCACCGCATCCACCCCGGCCACCTCGCCGATGAACGTCGCCAGATCCACCGTATCGAACGCGCAAGGCGCCAGCCCGGCGCGGCGCTGGCGCAGAGCGTCCAGGGTCCGATCGAGGCCACGACCGATGCTGCTGGTCGCGGTGAAATGGGAGAGCCAGAGCGGGTTCAAGGAAAAGTCAGCCTATCGCAAGTAAAACAAGTCGTTAATAAAAATAGTTGATGTTGAGGGCTTGCCGCCACTTCGTAAGCCATTGTGACAGTCGCGAAACAAAATGGCGGCAAGTATCCCATAGCACTATGAGTATCCCTATTAGACCGTACAAAATTATGCCTGCGATGACAACATAAATCAGGTCAGCCACTGAGCTTCCGCCGGAGTATGGGAAGTCACGCCCAGCCTCATTTGGAACCCAGGCTTAAGCAATACCGGACATGTTTAACAGTACGGCGATCACTACAAGAAACCCGAACTTGAGCGACTGTTTCATGATTTTGACCTAACGAAGCTGAAGAAATATTATTTTCATATTCATATCGTGCAGTGAATCAAGGTGAATAGCAACCTTATAGGTTCTTTGGCACTAAGCAGTCAGCAGCAGATCCTTAATTTGAGCCAAAATAGGTCATTCAGGATGCCTGGATATTTTTTCCATAATACCGATGCCGGATTGTATCTATAATTAACCTCATGTATTTTCAGCTCCCCGTATTACCTGATTCCGGTGGGTACGAAATTCAATCTTATTGTTTGATCCAACCGCTTCAACTTCACTATGAAATGTGAGCGGTGCATATGCGTGGTTCACGGGTATTCGGCATAGGAGGCAACATGGACAGGCGCTCATTCATCAAACTGGCAGCAGGCGGGGTGGGGGTATTCGCCTTGTCGCAGTTCATCGTGCCGACGCGGGTTGCGGCGGCGGAGCGCATCGGGAAAATCAGCAGAAGCAACGCGGAGTGGAAGAAGCTGCTCACGCCGGAGCAGTACGAGGTGCTGCGCGAAGAGGGCACCGAGCGGGCATTCAGCAGTCCGCTTGACCATGAGAAGCGCAACGGCATGTTCGTGTGCGTTGCCTGCGGGCTGGAACTATTCCCGTCCAAATACAAATTTGACAGCGGCACCGGCTGGCCGAGTTTTTACGACGTGCTGCCCGGCCATGTCGAAACCAAGACCGATTTCAAGCTGCTCCTGCCGCGCACCGAATACCATTGCGCGCGCTGCGGCGGCCATCACGGCCATGTGTTCAAGGACGGCCCGAAACCCACCGGGCTGCGCTATTGCAACAACGGTGTGGCATTGCGTTTCATTCCGGACAAGGGATGAGAGGTGTGCTTGAAAACATTCAGCCATGGATTAACACGGATTCACGGATAAAAACCGGGCAGTGAATCCGTGTTTCATTCGTGACTAATTTAGGAATTTTAAGATGAATGCACTCGACATCGGCCTCGCATTCCTCGAAGGCGTGGCGCTGATCGTCTCTCCCTGCATCCTGCCAGTGCTGCCGCTGGTGCTGGCCACCTCGGCCGGCGGCGGCAGGCGCAGGCCGTACGGCATCATCATCGGCTTCGTGCTGGCGTTCACCCTGTTCGCCCTCGCGGCGCGCCAGCTTGTTTCGCTGCTGGGCCTGGATCTCGACCTCGTCAAGAATGCCTCGCTGGCGCTGCTCGCGCTGCTGGGGCTGGTGCTGTTGTCGTCCAGGTTGTCGGAAAGATTCAGCGCGCTGACGCAGGGTTTGGCCGATTTCGGCAACCGGCTTGCCGGAACCGGCGGGGAAGGTCTGCTCGGCGGCATCGCCATCGGCGCATTGATCGGGCTGGTGTGGACGCCCTGCGCGGGGCCGATTCTCGCCGCCGTGCTGGTGCAGGTGATCCGCCAGCAGACCGACCTGGCCGGCAACCTCGTCATTCTTTCGTTCGGTATCGGCGCGGGCGTGCCGATGCTCGTCATCGCGCTGGCCGGGCGCAAGATCATGGGCAAGCTGGGATTCTTCGCCCGCCACGCCGAGGCGGTGCGCAAGGCTTTCGGTGTGCTCATCATCCTGTCGGTCGCATACATCGCCTCCGGTGCGGACATCGAGGCGCTGTTCATGCCGAAAGATTCCGTCGAAGCGCCGCGCGGTGAACTGGCGCTGCAGGATGGCCTGGGCAGCCCCTACGCCGCGCCGGAATTTGCCGGCATCGAGGCGTGGCAGAACTCGCCGCCGCTCACGATGAAGGAGCTGCAAGGCAAGGTCGTGCTGATCGACTTCTGGACCTACTCCTGCATCAACTGCGTGCGCACGCTGCCTTATCTCACCGACTGGGACAGGAAATACCGCGACATGGGGCTGGTGATCGTCGGCGTGCATTCACCGGAATTCGAGTTCGAAAAGAGGCTGGCCAACGTCCAGGCCGCGATCGTGCAGCACGGCATCCATTACCCGGTAGCGCTGGACAACAACCTCTCCACCTGGGTAAATTTCAACAACCGCTACTGGCCCGCGCATTACCTCATCGACCGGCAAGGCCGGGTGGTCTACACCCACTTCGGCGAGGGCAAATACAACGTCACGGAGAACAATATCCGCTACCTGCTCGGCCTGAAGGAGAGGGGTGAGACCATTCAAGCCGAAGCGCCCGTGTTTGTGCCCGGGCAAACGCCGGAAACCTATCTCGGCTATGCGCGAGCAGACACCTTCGGCGGCAGGGAACGCGTGGTGCGCGATGCGGAAAACTCCTTCCGTTTTCCCGCCTTCCTGCCCGAGCATCAATGGGCGCTGGACGGCAAATGGAAAGTGGGATCCGAAAAAATCGTCGCGGGGGAGCAGGGCGCGGCATTGCGCCTGAACTTCAAGGCACGCAAGGTATTCCTCGTCCTCGGCACGGCTACCGGCAAGCCGGTGCATGCCACGCTCAGCCTGAACGGCGAGGCCGTCGGCGTCAATGCCGGAAAGGACGCTCCGGCAGGAGCAGTCACCATCGAACGCAATACCCTTTATGAACTGATAGACCAGAAAAGCCCAAGAAACAGCCTGATCGAAATCAAATCCGATGCACCGGGGCTGGAGGCTTATGCATTTACATTTGGTTAGAACATCAAAGCATGCGTTTGCAAGCGCGCTCAATGCGCGGTCAGTAATGCGCGATTTCAACCAGACGTGCGTTGAGCTTATGCGCCAGCGCCTTGCCGCCCTGCTGCATGACGGCGTTGTGATTCCACTCGATGAATGGGTGCGCAAACAGCGCCAGCAAGTTCATCCAGGCTGGCGTGGTGCGTACCTGCCAGTCGTAGCGCACGACGGTCACGGCTCCCTCGACGGAGAATGACCAACGGCCCCTGCCTTCTACATCGCCGCTGGCGATGCCCTCGATGGTGGCAAGCGGCTCGATATGGACAACGCAAATATCGAAAGTGAGCCGATACGGCAAGCGTCCCCGCCATGTGTAGCGGCGCACGCTGCCGATGCCCCGTGCATCGCCGGGGACGAGTTCCTCGACGCTCTCTACATTACGCCACCACTGCGGCCAGTTCAGGGAGTGGTAGATGGCATCGCAGACCGCATCAAGCGGCGCTTCGATATGCCAGACAGTGACGAAGCGGTATACCATCAGCGTTCCCTTTGCTATGGATTAAACAGCGTTTCCGGCAGCACGGCGTCGATTTCCAGGGCTTCCATCGTCACGGTTTCGATGATGTCATCCTGCTGGTTGCGGCTGATTACCTTGACCGGGAACTGGTTCGCCGTATCCAGCCATAGTTCGTAGCGGTACACGCCGGCAACGGCAAAATTGCCTGTGCCGGTCACGGCAAGATGCAGGGCCGCGTGTCCATCCACGCTCTCTTCGCCCAATATCTCGGTGGTGCCGCCCCCGCGCAGCATGCGGACATTTTCGAACAGCGCCCCGACATCCGAGCGATCCACGTGCTGGCCGCGTGAGCTCTGAATCAGCAGATTGCCGGGGCTCAAATTGAATTCCGGAAAATGGCCGGCGCCAAACGGCCACAGGCGCACGCGCCGGGTGAGGGGATTGTAAACCAGCACCGCGCCCTCATGCGGACGGATGAATTCCATGCGTACGAAACCGGGTTTCCTGTAGTAATAGCGGATATGCTCCTCGCCGTCGGTATGGGAGGAATGGATGGTGACGCGGTAGGATTCGACCGACTGATAATGCTCGATGGCGCTGGCCAGCGGGTCCGGAGGAGTGCCGGTGAGGGCTGCGGCAAGCATCAGGGCTGGAAGCACCGCTTATTCCACCACTTCGAGCACGCCTTCCATGCCCTTCTCGCGGTGGCTTTTAAAGAACAACAGCTTGTTCCTGCAATAAAAAGGGTAATTGCCGACGGCGGTGGGGGTGAAGCGGATAGCCTTGGCTTCACTGGACAGGCCCTCGTCCACTGCGATGCCCGCCTCGGGCGATTGGATGACGAGGGTGTGTGGAACTAAACCGCTTTCTACACTGACCGTCAACTCGACCGGCACATTCACATGAACGATCACGCGGTTCGGCTTGAAGAAATAACTCCCGCCTTCAATCCGTACGTGCTGCACGCCATCGGCGGCAATGGTCGATTGATAAACCGTTTCACTGGGCGTGGGAGTGTCGGCACGACACGCAACATATCCGGTAATCCCAAGGCAAAACAGAAAAAATGTCACGATGTTTTTCATGGTCGGCATAAGTTAGTGGATCGTGGAAAATTCTGGTGAAGATCGAATGGCTCCTTTTGCATAATAGTACATCCAAATGAAGCTCGCATCTTTCATCAGATACAGGCAGTGCCTTCGGATATCAAATGCCTGCTTCATATTGCAGTCATTCAGCGTTCTATAAAGCGGTCTGTCACTGATTTCCAACGACTGGCATGGGTATTGCCGCTGCAGCCTGACGATACCACGGCGTCTGCTGGCTACTTTCGTTCAAGTCCGGCAGGCGGCTGGTCATTCTAGAAAAAGTGGCTGGCGATTTTGTAGGTGCGAATGAATTCGCACCTACAAAGGCAAACCAATAGCGTGAAGCTATGGAAAATTTTCTGCCAATGACTGTTTTCAGTGTCATGAAAGGGCGTGACGTAGAGTGACCAAGCGCAGATTGGCTGCCCTGGCTGCGGCCAGAACGGCGGGGAGCACTTCGAGAATAACCGGGATGCCGCCGGGCGTGCGCGCCGCGTTGCCATCGTGCAGCAGCAAAATGGCGCCCGCCCGCAGGCCGTTTAACAGCCTGTTTTTGACGCGTTCCGCATCGCCGATCCGGGTGTCGAAACCGCGCGCCGACCAGCCGGCAAGCCGCAGCTCCAGCCGGGCGAGCACCGGGTCGAGAAAATAATTGCGCAAGCCGGCAGGCGCGCGAAAAAACAACGGGCGCTGGCCGGTAATCGCGGTGAGTGTGTCCTGGGCGGCCTGCAATTCGCGTGTGATGCCGGAACGGCCCAGCAGTGAAAAATGATGGCGGTGATGCTGGCTGTGGTTTTCCACGGCATGGCCGCGGCGCACGATTTCGCGGCATAAGTCCGGATGATGCGCGGCTTTTTCACCGATGCAGAAAAAGGTGGCCCGGGCAGCGTAATGATCGAGCAGCTCCAGCACCTGCGGCGTGACGGCGGGATCGGGGCCGTCGTCGATGGTCAGGGCGATTTCATTCCTGGCCGCAGCGGCGGCAGGCAGCCGCGTCCAGTTCGGCCCCAGCCAGTGGCTGCGCGGCCACAGCCCGAGCAGCACGAGCAGCGCGTGATTGGCCAGCAAGGCGCCAAGCACCCAGCGCCACTGTCCGGGTTCGGCGATCACTGCCGCCAGGGCCAGCACATGCAGCGCGAGGGTTGCGCGGATCAGCGGCGTCGGTTGCCAGCGTGCGCTATGCATGGATCTTCCTGGCGAAAATCGCAGAATAAATCAGCGCGAGGATGACGCCCGGCGCCACGGTGACGCCCATGGCCTGCAATATCGACACGTTGGAAAACGCCAGCAGGCCGAAACCCGCGACGGTCGTCAGGTTGGCGAACAGCATCGAGGCCAGCGTGCGAGGTGAAATGGTGTGGTAAATCTGTTTGGTCTCAGCCATTGTCCCCTCTCCCGCTCGCGGGAGAGGGTTAGGGGCAGGGTGATCGGCCCGATCAAAAAACAGCGCGTAATTGGAGCCCACCGCAGCCACCAGCAGCAGGCCTACCAGATGCAGAATGATCAGTTGCTGGCCAAACAAAGCCAACCCCGCCGTGACGGTGATGACCGCGGCCGCCAGCGGCGCGATGATGCGCAGCACGCGCATCGGCGAGCGGAAAACCCATAGCAGCAGCCCGATGATGGCGACCAGCCCGCCCAGCGACAACAGGATGGCCTCGTGCAAGTAGCCGGAATACAGGCGGTCGGACTCGGCTTTCATGTCCACGAACAGCATATCGGGCAACTCGGTGGCGCCCGTGGTGTCCGTGGTACTTAGCGCGGCGCGGATGCGGCTGGCGTCGATGCCGGCACCCTCGGGGGCGGTAAGCGGCAACAGGGCGCTCCAGTGGCGGTCTTGCCGGATAAGCAATGCATCCACCGCCATGGCCATCGAGGTCTGCTCGAGATCGGCGGTTTGCAGCAGGGGCTGGCTGCGCGCGGCCGCGACATCGGCAACAAACGGCGCAAACCGTTGCGCTTGCACCGGCAAGCCCAGAACGGCTTGCATCAGCCGCGTTTCCAGCTCGGCGGGGGCGGGCAGGCTGGCCTGGCGGGCGCGCTGCGTCGCTATGCTGGGAAGATAACGGCTGGGGCTTTCAAATCCGGCGAGTTCGCCCTGATCGACTTGCGCCTGCAGCACCGTGGAAACCTGTTCGGCAGACTGCAATACGGATTCCCGGCTCGCGCCGGAGATCACCACCAGATAACGCACATCCGGCGCGCCCATGTCGGCGCGCAGGCTGGCATCCAGTTCCAGATCGGCTTGCGAGACCGGGCTTAATGAGGAAATCTGGTCATCCCACAGACTGGCGCGGTGCTCGACGAGGACGGCACAGGCCGCCAGCAGCAGGAGCGCGGCCGCCCAGCGCAGTGCGGCGGCGCGCCGCACCAGACGGGACAGGATCAGGCCGATAGCCGATACATCGTGAATGCGAAAGTTCGCCGGCAGCAGATGAGGCAGGACGAAGCGGGTCACCGTTGCGGCGGCGATCAGGCCGGCAATCGAATACAGGCCGAGTTGCGCCAGACCGGGAAAGCCGGACAGCAGCAGCGCGGCAAAGCCGAATATCGAGGTCAGCACACCGAGGCGGACGGTGGGCCAGAAGCGCCTGATCCAGTCCTGCCGGTCTGCCCCTCCATGTTCAGATTGCACAAACAGGTAGACTGAATAATCCACCGCCTCGCCGATCAGTGCAGTGCCGAATCCCAGGGTGATGCCATGCACCTCCCCAAAGCCCAGGCTGACTGCCGCGATGCCGGCCAGCGCGCCGCTGATGACGGGCAAAAACCCCAATCCCAGCGCGGTGAAGGAACGATAAACCAGCAATAACAGCGTCGCGATCAGCACCATGCTGATGACGGACAGGCGGGTGACCTGGCTTTTGATGGTGTCGCGCGAAGTCACCGAAAACACGCCGGGGCCGGTCATCACCAGTCTGGCGGAAGCTGCGCCGGGCGCGGTGTCAAACGCCTGGCGGATGGCGGTCATGGCGCGTTGCTGGGCGTCGGTATCGGAGCCCGATGCGCGCGTTTGCATCAGCATCAGGGCGCGCGCGCCGTCGCGCGATGCCCATGTGCCATCGACCATCTGCGGGCGGCTGCCGCTGTTGAGCTGGCCGAGCAATTGCACCATTTCGCCGCTCGGGTCGCGCGGCAGCAGCGATTTGACCAGCAGCCCGGCAGGCGAGGCGAGCAGGTCGATGCTGTCGCTCAGCGCGGCGTGCAGGCCGTCTGTGCTGAAGCGTGCAGGCGTCACTGCGGGGCTGAGCAGGTAGCGGTTGTCGAACAGGAAAGCCCGGTCGCGCTCGGCGCTGACGGGCTCGCCGTTATTGACGCTGACGAAGGCGGGATCGGCGCGCAGGCGCTGGGCGATTTGCTTGGAAAGCCTGGCGCGGGCGGGCGCATCGGCGCCTTCGATGCCCACCAGAATCAGGCGCGAGGCCAGGCCGTCAGTGATCTGCTCGAGGAGTAGTTGCTGTGCCGGCGTGGGGCTGCGCGGCAGAAATGCCGACAAATCGGTGGTGAACTGGCTGCGGCTGATGATGATGCCGCAGGCGAGGATAAACGCCAGCCACAAGACGATCGAAGTCCGGGCTATCGCTGTCCGGCCGTGCCGCGCTGGGGCTGGACTCACGGTGCGGCCAGCTTTTCGATGAGCATCAGCGAGCTGTCGCCGTCGGCTTGGGTGATTTCGATGCTGCGCACCGCGTCGCGCACCCCGACGATGCGGATGCGCGTTACCACGGCCTGCATTTTTTCATCCAGCGGCAGCAGTTGCAGGGTCCAGTGTTCGGAAGTGCCGCCCAGACTCAGCCGGTAATTGCGTTCCAGCGCGTTGCGGTCGCCCGCCAGGGTGCCGCGGATGCTGTCGATGAAAGCCGCCAGTTCCGGGTAGTCCTGCAATTGCAATCGATGTTTCTGGCGGCCGCGCTCGATCACCAGCGTGCCGCCATCCACCGTCATGGATTCGGCCTTGGGTTTGAGGGTGCGCTTTTCCAAGTGGTCGGGTGCGGTGTAGAACAGTTCGCCGGAGGATTCCACCGGTTTGTCGAGCATGGCGATGAATTTCTTTTCGACAAAGCTGGCATGGTCGGATTTGGTCTGCGCCAGGCCACGCATGAGCTGGTCAATATCCCAGTCGGCGGCGTGGCTGATGACAGGTGCCAGCATCAGCACCAGTGCAACGAGCATAAGCCGCAGGGTGCGCAGTGAAAAGACTGGATGCAGTGTCATTATGATTTGGGAGGTGTTGCAGCGGGTGCGGGCTGCCAGAAATCGAAAAAATTAAACCAGTTATACGGTGCCTTGCGGCAGTATTGATCCAGCAGCGTGGCATAACGGGTGATGGCCGCTTGCAGGGCGGCATCGCGCTGGCCGCGCGCCACGGCAGAAAAATCCGCCAGGGGTTCGAAATGGATGGCGTAGCGGTTGCCGCCCAGATACAGCCCGGTCATGAATACCACCGGCCGCCGCAGCAATGCGGCCATGCGGAACGGCCCGATGGGCAAGTTCGCGTCAGCGCCGAGGATCTGCACCGGGTACAGCGTGTCGTTGCCTGGGGTGCGATCGGCCAGCATGCCGACGATACCGCCGGCATCCAGGCGCTCGCGCACCCTGAGCATGGAATCGATATGCCCCAGGCCGATAATATCCTGCACCGCCTCCGGATTGATCGCGGCCAGCATGGCGTTGATCTTTTGCGCGTTGTCCTCGTGCATCAGCATGGCGACGCGCAAATCCTGGTGTTTCCGGCCAATCGCGCGGATCACTTCGAAGCTGCCGAGATGCGCGCCCATCAGGAACAAGCCCTTGCCGCCGGCAAGCAGGCGATGCAGCGTGTCTTCGCCGTGCACTTCAAAATCGAACAGATCGAAGCGGCGGTTGACCAGATAGACACGGTCATGGATGGTGGCGGCAAAGGTGAAAAAATGCCGGTACAGATCGCGCCAGCGGGCAGGGCGGCCCAACGCGCGCCCGAGATAATCGCTGGAAGCGCGGCGGCTGGCCGGTGCGAACAGCAGAAAATAAGCGGCGATCAGGTGCAGCACGCCGCGCGCCGCGCGCCGCCCCAGGCGCAGCGAAATCCAGGTCATGACGCGCAACATCAGCATGCTGCTGCGCTCCGGGGTATGCGCCCAGGCGGCCTGGCCGGCTGTCGGATGAGGTGTCATTCCATTTTTCCTTCAAAACAGCAATAACCATGTAGGGTGCATTCCATGCACCATTGCCATTGGTGCGTGGAATGCACCCTGTGATATCTCATTTTTGATTTAGAAATGGAATCATACAGGCGATCCCGGCGCGATATTGCCGCTGGCGATTTTGCGCATCCCCGCCAGGATATCGAAGCGTATCGTGCCGCCGGCCGAGACGCTGTGCCGGATCAACAGTTCGTCGCCGGGGCGCGCCGGACCCAGAAACTTGGCCGAGCTGATCTCGCACAGATCCAGCGCGATCCCAGTGGCAGCGGCAATGATTTGCAGCGCCACGTCCAGCAGCACGACGCCGGGGAGGATGGGGATGCCGGGGAAGTGTCCGGCAAAGGCGGGGTGATCCGGCGGAACAGTCCAGCGCGCGGCGTTATTCATGCGGGTTTCCTTGTGCCTTGTGGCTTGCAGCGTTGCGGCTTGTTTGGAACAGCGCTTGCAACGCTGCGCGCGGCAGTTTTCCGGTGCGGTTGCGCGGCAGCGCATCCACAAACAGCAGGGGGCGCGGCAGGAAAACCGGGTCAATATGTTCGCGCAGCGCCGCCAGCAGATGCGGCGCATCCAACCCCGGAGCCACCACGCATGCGGCAAGCCGGGTGACATGGTCGGGGCTGGTTTCATCGGGCATGTAAAAAGCGCCATCCACCACGCCGGGAAGGGTATTGAGCAGGTGGTTGAGGCTTGCCAGCGAATGCCGTTTGCCCGCGATATTGACCAGATCGGCGATGCGCCCGTGGAGTAAAAAATGCCCGCCGGCAAGCGGCTCGATCCTGTCGTTCATCGCGACCGGTGTCTCGATGTGGCCGCCGCAGGCGCGCACGCCATCACCCTCGGCGATCAATTCTATCCCGGGAAACAGCTGCCATTCCGCGCTTTGCGTGGGGCGGCGGGTGGCGATCTGGCCGGTTTCGGTGCTGCCATAGATTTCCATCAGCGGCGCATGGCAGCGCGCCTCGATGTCCTGCGCGAGTTGGGCAGACAGCGGCGCAGTGGCGGATACCACGCCTGCGATCTCCGGCAGTGCCAGCCCCGCACCCAGCAGGGCGCGCAGATGCACGGGCGAGGACACCAGCACGCGTGGCGCGGGCACCGCCGCCAGTGCCCGGCAAATGTCGGCCGGGTAAAACGGCTGCGCATGGCTGAGCGCGTTGCCGCTGTGCCATGCCATCAGCAACGTGGACTCAAACCCGTACATGTGTTGCGGCGGCACCGTGCCAACGAGGGTGCAGGGTAGGGGCACGGCGCGCCGTGCCCCTACTAGCCCCAGGCGCAATGCCTCGGCCTGCACGCTGCTGACCAGCGCGCCCCAGGTTTTGGGATGAGGTTGCGGGGTTCCGGTCGAGCCTGAAGTGAAGACCACCGCGATGCGCTGAGTCGCTTCAATTTGCGGAATGGCAAATGCGCCCGGTGGGCTGGCGCCCATGGCCGGGTAGCGCAGTTGGGGCAGATCCACGGTGCATGGGTCGCTATCCGTCAGACAGAACACATCCGGCGCAAGCACCTTGATCTGGCGCACTATTTCCGGCGGGTGGGCGGGTGGCAACAGGCTGACTTTGCCGGACACGATGGCGGCCGCCAGACCCACGCTGAAACGGTAACGATCGCCGCACAGGTTGAGCAGGTGACTCCCCGCGGGAAGCAGGGCGGCAAGCTCGCCGACCTCGGCCAGGAACTGGCGCAGCGTGACGGCGCCATCGGCGCGCCAGGCGATGATGCTGTCCGGGGAGGTGTGCGATACCAGTGGCAGTGCAGACATGATCAGGGCGGAAAAACTAGCGTGGCCGCGCCGGGGTGTTCCTGAACGCCCGCACCGCATCGAGGATATGCGCATTCTGGATATCGGGCAGCACCCATCTGCGTACCCAGTATTCGGCAATGAACATCAGCGCGACCAAAGGCAGCGTCAGGAAATTGGCAAAAACCGACCATGAGGCCAGCGGCGCCAGAAAGAAGAGCAGGGTGGAAGTCAACGCCATCGCGGCAAAAAACAAGGTCCACGCGACCGTGACCTGGCGTGCATAATTTTCATGCTGCGGTGTCAACGGTGCATGCACCGCCTCGGCGAAGCGGGTGCAGAGCGGTTGCCGCCCGGCGATCAAAGTGCGACCAAAAGTCATGAACAGTATCAGTTGCATACCCACATGTTGCAGCCAGTAAACCAGCCCGAAATGGAGCTCAAGCGCCGGCCATCCGGCCCACAGCGCAACACAAGACAGCATCAGCACACCCAGCATGATGGAGCGCCGGGGTGAATTCCACGCCAGCACCAGCGCGATCAATACCACGGGCGCAATGGCTACCAATGCACCCAGGCTGCCGCTGTGCGCGGATTCGTTCGTGTAATGCGCCAGCAGCGGATAGCCGATCGCCAGCGCGGCAATGCCCAGCCAGCGCGCGATGCGGCGTGCCATCAGCGGGTTCTCTGCGCTGCGATATAGTCGGAGAGGCTGCGCAGCGAGTTGAAAACTTGCCGGTTGTCTGCGCCGTCGCTGCGCAGCTGCAGGCCATAACGCTTGGAGACCACCAGCGCGACTTCCAGCACATCGATCGAGTCCAGGCCCAGGCCCTCGCCATACAGCGGGGCGTCAGGGATGATTTGACCTGCCGTGACCTCGAGGTTCAGACACTCAACCAACAATTCAGCAACTTCGCGTTGCAAATCTGCAGTGCTGGAGATATTAGGTTTCGGGTTATCTTGCATGGTGTTCATAGAAGTGAGCTTCTTGCAAAATTCCACGTCTGGGTGGAATCAAGCACCGAATGAAGTAGAGATGGGTAGCCATTGCCGGCAGGATGCAAGTCGTCAGAATAAACATCGCGCTTGAAATGAATACTACGCAACGCACAGAAATAATGCAACGGTGGCAGGTGGGTTCAGCCTCGACATTGATCGAGAAGCGCAC
>Ga0209000_1001511_pt1 | contig 14571 bp, 34 predicted proteins | sample RifGroD2_FD_183998 | JGI IMG/M metagenome (GOLD analysis project Ga0209000, IMG submission 183998) | Groundwater microbial communities from Rifle, Colorado, USA - Groundwater D2 (SPAdes) (version 2) | ecosystem: Environmental > Aquatic > Deep subsurface > Groundwater | place: Rifle, Colorado...
CTCGGATTCAATAACTAAACCACCATTATCCTCTAAAATTTCAATAAGTTCCTCAATTGTTGGTTTATCCATTTTTAATACATCCTTTCAATTACAGATTAAAATCGGGAATTCATTTGGTGTCATCATAGAATCTTTTTTCTTTTAATGGGATTGCATCAAGCATGATTTCTCTTTTTACATATTTTTTAAACAAGCAATCTTTTCCATCTTTATTAATGCTTCCTTCTGTTACAACAATATAACCCTGTTCGATCATTTCTTCCTTATGTTTATAACTTGCTTCATTTAATTCATATTCAAATATCAAAACATGTACATTTTCTTCTTTTAATAATTCCATTATCAATTCCTTCTTTCCTTTTCCGTTAAACTAGTATTTTCACGGGACTCAATTTATTGCGTTTTGGAAAGTTTGTTCATTAGTGTTTAGTAACCCTGCATAATAACCATTAGTATTAAAGTATTTAATAAATGTCTTGATGTTTAAATTGCTCTCAAGAAAATCATCAAGTATTGTTTGATAAATATCTTTGTTAGTGATTCTCATTTTGTCGATGAAGATATTAAAGTCCAAAGATTCGCTTGTCCTCATTATTCTTTTCATGTCCTATAAGTCCGTCCTTTTCTGGGAAGTTATTTCCCTTCTAATTCACTTTTCATAACTCTAAAAGATGTTTCACTAATAATTGATCCAAAACCTACAATAAAACATTCGTCTGGTTTATCTCCTTGACAACTCCCAAAAACAGATAGTGAAGCTAACACCTTGCTATATCCATCATAGAATTTTGCAATAACATAATTTGAACCATAGACTAATTTGTGATATCTTACATCATGTACAGTAACTTTGTTGATATCCATTGTAAAATTGTTTGGCTCATTTTCAACTGGTTCAAAATCTGGTAACCTTTCTGGTTTGCTTTTTAATAATTCATCTGCTGAGAACTTTCTTGTTCCAAATATTACGCTAATCATTTTTCTTTCCTCCTTCATAATACAAGCAAATTAGACATTGATCGTATAATGCCAATCAGTTGCTTTACGCTCTGCTCCATTCTTATACTCCGATTCAGTTTGCTTTTCTGATGTATATTTACCTTTTAATACTTCTTTAAGTTCCTTAAAACCAAACTCTCTAATTTTGAGTAATTTACCGTCATTGAGCCGAACACGATAAGTTTTATCCCAAGTTGTAAATGTACCTTTAGTAGTCCATGTTTTTCGATTAACTAAAGAGAATGATCTTACATTTGACGGCTCAATTTTAACTTTCTCAAATCCATGTTCTGTCCAAACTGATAATTCAATCATTCTATATTTCCTCCTCAATTCCTCTAAATTAATTAGTGTAAAATACATCACCTTTAGTTGCTAAACTTTCAGTTCTCCTACAGATATAGTCAATCAGTTTTTGGGAATCGGTACATTTATACATTTTACGAGTCATATCTGGCATGTATTTTCTGATAATAAGTTTTAAATCATCTGTTGAAATCTTTTGAAGTTCATTAAGAAGAATTTCTTCATTTCCTTCTCTTAATGTTTGGATTGGATTCAACATTCTTAATCAATCCTTCCTACTCCATCAATTCAGTAATATCAAAACCATAATGCACAGCTAACCTTAAAGCATCTTCAAATACTTGGATTGTTTTGTTGGCCTTATTATACCAACCCTTAATTTTCTCCTCCTTATAACCAAGATCATTTACAATATCAGCATTTCCAAAGTTATATGTTTTCTTGGTTTCCTGAAGATTAGTTTTAATAATTAACCTGTCAGTGGAATTGTATCGTTGCATAATATTTAATAATTCCAACTGAGTGTAGGTGTTTTTATTGTGATTTCTCATTGCTGTGTAGTAACTCCTTTCTTCTTGATGTCCTTATCTTATCAAATTTCCATAGTATTGTCAATACTATTTAGATAGAAATAAAAAATATTATTTTAGTGTTTATAATCCTTCGAGTTTGCGTTTTTATCGGTATGGATATGTGAAAGCAGGATGTTGAGTCCTGCTTTTATGTTGTAATTATGTATTATACTGTTACACTAGTGGCTTCCAATTCGGCCAATATCTCCGCAATTGATTTAGTGATTAACTTTTTATCCTCAATTAATTTCTTGACTATATATTTTACTCCATTTGGTTTAATAAGAGTTTTATAATCGGTTCTACCCGTATGTGGATTTTCCAATGGCAAAACTTTAAAATAATCAATATATTTTTGGAATGGTGTATTGCCTTCCATTAATATACCTTTCTCCCTCATCCAAGCGAATAAATTATTTCTTCCTAAATCTTTGATTCTTAAAATTTTGCTAAACACTCCAACATCAAACGCATTTTTTGCATCTGTCAACGTAGTGGCAATTGCTATTTCTGGCTGAAGTGATTTTACTAACTTCTCATTACTCAATGTAATTTCAATATCCTTTATTCTTGTATTTAGTTTTTCAGCTTCTTGAAACCACTCAATTTTCTTTGATTCATCTGGTTCGCAAATTACTCTACCTACTGCAGTTATCTTTTGTTCTTTAAGAAATTCCAATTCTTCTATTAAAGTTCTCTTCATGATAACATTTTCAGCTTTTGTTTGAAAATAATTTTCAATGAAGTCTTTGTATAATTCAACTGCTTTATCCCCTTCCGCAAATTTTAGGAATAGTAGAAAACCTGCTTTGGAGAATAAGTAAATACTTTCAGCTTGAATGATTCCTTGTTTTGTATATCCTACACTTAAAAGCATATCTGAGGAGGTGTGCCACTCTGGCATACCTTTAATATTCTTAACATATACACCTTTCCCTAATTCAAATGCATCAATATTTCTTTCTACTTGTCTTCTGGTGGCCGGAGCACCTTGTTTATATCCTAATAGTTCAGACACTTGCTTATCTGTGATAGTAGAATTATTTTCTCCGAATCCTCCAATTAATCTTGTGAATTCTCGTCCATCACCAATTGTTACTTTACCATTTGTGAAAAGTTGTAGATCATTATTTATTGTCATATTCTTATTACTCCTACTTTCAATTTTATTTTATTTTATTTATCACTATATTTATATGTATGCTAACCTTAGTTTCTCACAATCATGTATATCATCACATCCTTAAATATTATCCAATACCTTGAAACATTATTTTATCTCCCAACCATCTAACCAAGGATCTTCATTTCTTCGCTCTTCAAATTCATCAGTAAAATTACATTTATCTTCAGTCATAATGTATCCTCGATTATCCATGAAAATATATTCATCATTTGAGAAATATTTATGAGTTATTTTATGCCCTCTTCCCATCGCAAGATATGCTTCATCTTTAGTCATTTTAATCTTCTTCCTTTTGTTTATGTTTAGTTTTCCTTGAATAATCTTTCAGACTTTTATGTGGTTGAGTGCCAGTGTTAAATTGTACCAACACCCTACCAACGTCAATGTAATTGGTTTGTCTTTTGTTTTTCTTGGTCATTGAGATACCTCCGATCTGTATTATTTACTAACTAATAAAAATATTGATTCTACTCCATATTCAACATCTTTAATTAATAATTCATTTTCTCTTTTACAGTCATAAATACTATTTCCTTGCATTACTTTGATTTCAGTTTTAGGGTTCATATTTGCAAGAATATCTCTTAGTTCATTCACTGTCATTTTTTAAAACCTCCCTTATTATAGATTAAAATCGCCATTTTATTTTTCTTCTTATCTGTCTTCAATAATAATCCTTCCATCATACATCTCGCTCTTAACAAGTGAACATCTGATGCACTTATAAGTCTTTCCAAAGTTTGCACCACTCCATCCATCTATTATATCGTGTTTATACTCCCATTTATGGTCACTAATAAGACACTTTAGGTAATTAAACATTCTTTTTACTCCTTTCTAGCAATTGATAGTTGATATGAAATTATAGGATAAGTTGCATGATTTAACGGACTTTAAATGGACACTCTTTTCTAGTTTCTACTTGCTTAGAAAATGATAATTGATGATTGAGAGAACATTTATATTCTACATTATATAGACAATAATCAACTAAGCAATGTTTTTCTTCTTCTAACATGCTTAATGCCTTTGATGCAATAAATATGCACTCTTCAAAACAATCGTAGTCACTTTTACCTGTCATATTAAAAGTATCACTTGCATTTGATATCTGCTCTAATGCTTCTTTTAAGATTTCAAATTTACCCATTATAATTTTATCCTCCTTAAATTTATTTAATTTAAAATATCCCTATCACACTTCACACAAAACCAAGTCCTCTTATATCCATTCTTCTTATCCTTCTTGCCTCTGATTAACTTTCCTAGACATTCAGGACACAAACCTTGTTGAATACACGCATTTGCCCTTTTCTGCTCTTGCACATGTTCCCTCTGTGCGGTTATTCGATCCTGTTCTTCTTGTGGTAAGGAGTTAAATTCTTCTCTTGACTGTTGGGCTAATGACAACAACATATTCATACCCAATAAAGGATCTCCGTATGGATTTCTGTTAGTTAGCATTCTTGTTTCTCTCCTTTCAACGTCTATTATATTTCAATTGATAACTTAAAAACTCATCTGCTTCCTTTTTAAATTGAATATCTTCTGAATATTGTTTTGCAAAATTAACACAGTGTATCATCATCATATCTCTAAATTTTTCTCTGTCTTTTAAACTAACCATTGGTATACAATTTACCATATCAACCGAATGATTATAGAACTCATTAAAATTATTCATAAATTTTTATCCTTTCTAATCTCAATTCAAATACCAGTTTCCAAGGATATTGTGACTTCTAAAATTGGCCTATATGTTCATTCTAAAAGTCACAGATTACATATTTTTAAAATCCACCACGTTTTTCTGTTCTTTCATAATCTTCAAATCTAATTTTTCTGATTAAACTTCTATCTTGATTCCTAACAACAATTCCTTCAGATTTACCTTTTTCAGAATCAATTATAGCTTTGCTGTTAATAAAGAATTTGAGAAATTCATGAGTATCTTTTAATTTTGTAGGAATATCTTCTCCATCAATCAATGTTAGGTATGGAACTCGTTCAATATTATATTCTTCTACAAAATTCTGCAAGGATCTTTCCGATTCAAAATATTGACCTTCATGATCTCTCCAAGATGCAATTTTATCCCTGTTTTTCAACATTAATGAATTAATTGTCCCTGAATCAATGGTACATAAATCAAAGGTTCTAAAAGACCATCGTTTTGAATTTGTATACTGTTTGCTTGCCGATGTTATGTTTCCTCCGTATACCTCAGAGAAAACAACATACATATGATGATCAACATTAAAATCAGTTGCTAAACGCTCTGCAAGAGGTTTTAATGTATCAACAATACCAAGGGCAGGATTAACAACCCTATCGCCTTTAGCGTACAAAATATCCTCTCTGGAGCCAATCATATAATCACCATTGTATACAATTATCCTCCCATTAGTTCCATCAATTTTTTCAGTTACAATAATGTCACCACTAAAACTTTTGTCTTCTGTAAGAGATTCTTGAAGCATACCTTTATTTCCTAATTCGTGATATGTAAGGATGCTTGGATATTTAGTCATAGAGTTTAGTTTTTGTAAATCAAATGAGCTTAAGTTTTTCATTTTTATTTCCTTCTTTCTTAATTATAATCCTTCGAATGAGTGATTTTATTTAGATTAATAATTCCACTCTTCAATTTTACCATTGGTTAAATTATCAATCCAGTAAATTTGACAATGTTCGCACCAATAAATATCTCCTGTATGATCCCCTTTATCCACTTTATCAGTATTTATATTACTAAAAGTTGTATCTTCTAATTCAATTTCTTTTTTGCAATTTAAGCAATCCATATCTCATACTACTCCTATTCTACAATGGTCAATATCTGTAAAATTGAAGGAAAATCCTCTAAAATGGTGATCATTTTTTAATCCTGGAATAATAATATTTTTTATTTTATCAACATAATTATTGAGGTCTTTTTGTGTCTTATAACTTGATGTACCACATTCCTCTAATAATGTTTTTGCAAATAAATCTACGTCTTTACTCTTACCATGAACATAATGACAAACTTTTCCTTCGTGATAAGATAGGATTTTATACATTCTCAATCATTCCTTTCAATATAACATCAAAGACTGTTTTTATTGCCCCTACAAAATTACATTAAAACCTTTTCCTTCGCTACTTATCCATTTTATAATATACTCAAGAGTATCTTTGGCATTACCAATATCATAAAACTCCTGCCTGCCGTCCGTATGTCTTATACAATCCATTTCAAAATCAAACCATACCTTAACATAAATATTATTTGGATTAGCATCCTCAATCATTACAGATTTAAAACCCAATTGTTCAAGTTCTGTTTTTAAACTCTTTTCCATTAATAAAAACTCCTTCTTAATTTGTAATTTCATTCCCAGAAAAGTTACAATTCATTGGGGTATTATTTAAGCAATCTCTTAAATTTTTGGTTAATCGTATCTCCTGAAACAATTCTACTTATTTCTGATTTATCTTTAATCATATAATTACAATCTTCTATAGGTTCCGCATAATAAGTTTTTCCTTGTTCAAACATCAATGTCAAACCATTATAAATATCAATTCTAGCTTTTAATTTAAACATTATACATTCTTCCTTTCCTCATATAGCTTAAAATCTGCCTTTTAACCTATGTCATCGTCATGCAATCATAACTTGTTTTGCTAACATAATGCCAATATCTCTGTATTTATTGGCGTTTATTAAATCTTCCACCTCCTTGTACATTTCTTGTATTTCTTGATTTATTTTCTGATTATAATCTTTTAGCCAATTGATTATTAACTTATAGATTACATCTGTTGACAAATTATTTATCCCATTTAAATGAATTCTGTCAACCATCCATTTTTTATTTCTAGTTTTATGTATTGATCTAACCGTTATGTGGCCTCCAATTCCTTCTCTTCTCACAATGCAGTAGATATCAAACCAAAACGATCCAATCTTTATTTCTTGTTCTGCATTAGTTAATGGTTTATTTTTACCAACACTTTTGAAATAACCATTTCCGTATTTCCACTGGATTTTATCATTTGAAATTAGATTTTTGCCAATAATATTTTCTTGCATTTATGTACCACTCCTTAATATTTATTTCTTGATTTATTATACAATAAATTTAACTGCATTGCAATAGACAATACAGTTAAATTCCTAATTATTCAAGTAAATGTTTCCAAGTTCTCTCCTTAACAATATCTGTAACTGCCTGTCTTGAAATATCAAACATCTCACCCAACACAGCACAAGAATAATCACCTGTTACATACAGTTGTCTTATTTTAATAACCTTTTTCTCAGTCAATTTGACCATAGTATTCTTTTCTCCGGTTTGACTTTCAGAAAGTTTCTTGCCATATTCTGGGGTATATCTATTATTACGTTGACCGTACAAAATGGCCTCAATTGATTCTAGTTTCCATTTTCCATCTGACCATTTTCTACCCTTTAAAGACGTTGATCTTCCCTTGCCTTTTCCTACTCCACTCCTTATCTCAAGACCCAATCCTTTAAAACTCCTAAGTATAACATGGTATTTTACACCATATAATTCTCCGATTTTTATACTAGATAAACCAGATTTATATAATTCATATGCTTTCATTACTTCGTCATTATTCTTGCTGAACAGATTAGTCATAATTTAATCTTCCTTATTATCATTTTCTCCATCTAACAATTCAATAATTCTATTTGCTTTATCACAATCCACCCCATAAACAACTATAATGTATCCAGAAGATTGAACATAATATTCTATATCTTTTTTAGCATATTCCATACCTAAATAATGTTCAAATGTTCCAAAATAAATTCTTCCTATTATAAATGCGTAATAATCATCTGTTTTTGCGTATTGAAAATCAATAAATGTGTTAAATTTGCTGTTAATTAAATCCTTTTGTTCTGAAGATAATCCTACAAATTCCATATTTGTAATCACAGATTGAACATCCTTGATAATTACATTTAACATTTTAACATTCCTTCTTTCATCATCTATAGTATCACTTATAATATCATGAGAGAGGTGTTATTTCAAATAAAGAAAGCAGGAAATTAATCCTGCTTTTATTCCCATAATTTTTAAATTAATTATGGGATTGTAATAGTTAATTTTGTTTTATCTAAGTACATTATACAATATTCATAATCGTCCCCTTCTTCATGTTCTTTACCTTCATATTGATTACTAATACTTACAATATTTAAAAATGGTATTCTAACCATTTCATAATCATTTTCATCCTTTTCTTCATAACCACTGATAGAAATATAATCATTGTAATCGTAGTCAATCTCAAACTCTTTAATACAGGTTTTTACAACTAGACCATTTGGTGTTTCTAGACTAAAATAGATATGCGTTTTCTCTTCAGATTTTTTAAAAGTTTCAATTAATTCATTTTTTATTGCAGAATAATCATTCATTTTAATTCATCCTTTCAATTTTGAAATAAGAATTTTAATTTGTCATGTTTACCAAGTTACTCTTCCTTATATAACCAAGGGAAAGACCTAATTAAATCATTTGTTTTACTTTCCTTGATTGCTACACTAAGAATGACTTTTGCCACATATCCTTGTAATTCAAACAAAATATCTTGATCCATTAGATCATCACTTTTCCATAATAATTATTGAATCTTTTTAAGTTCATCGTACATACAATTTCCTCCTTAAATAATTACAACTGTTATCGAATCATTTATAAAATAACCTTATAAGACCAATCTGTAGCTTTTCTTTCGGCATGATTTTTGTACTCAATACAAAGAGATTTAGAAGACTTGTATTTGCCTTTCAATGTCTCTTTCAATTCCTTAATAACATCTTCATTTAAAATAATATAGAATTCATTATTGGCTCGAACATAGCCTCTCTTGTCCCATTTCTTAAAAGTTCCATTATTGTTCCATAATGCTTGATTTGTTACTCCGAATTCAATAATGGAATTGATATCTACTTCTATGTAGTAAAATCCTTTCTCATTGCTATACAATCTGATTTCTACTTTTGAACCTTCTAACATATGTATCACTCCTTGAAAATTATTTATATCTTACTATACAATAAAATCGACTGTATTGCAACAAGAATACAGTCGATTTAGATATTTATTTTTCAAGTTATAACCTATGCCACTTCAGCAAACTCTAACATTTCATCTGTAAATTCAAATCTTTGCTCATTATCAATACTCAATCCATAGCTTTTACTAGGAATATCAGTAATAGGTAATAATATCTCAGTTATAGTTGCCCCTCTACCTAGAAATTCTTCCATTTCTGGTACAAATATTGCTCCACCATAGAATTTATTTACAAGTAAGTTTGATTTTATAATTACTTTTGTTCCGATTTTCATAATTAAGCACTCCTTTAATCTAATTTAATACTGGTGACTCTAAATCACATAATTTTCTTTCCATCATACTGATCTTTTCATCTTGCATTTTAAATTTATCTTCCCATAATTTAATCAATCCATGAAAATCATTAGTATATGATAGAGTATCCGTTCCGTTTTTAGTGTCTTCCTTATAAATAGTATGATTATTTATATTTTCATGTTTAAAATATTTCACAATCATTTGGCTTTTCACTTTTTTAGATAATTTGTCATTAAATGATTCCGTCAACATAAGATAACCACTTTTTGCAAACAATAACTCTTCATTATCGATAAAGTAATCAACATCCTTTACAAATTTATGTATATTATCGCTTATCAAACCATCAATACTAAATGATAATTTTTCATGAAGATCCGCGATATCATTCTTATTAACGACAGAATTCCCTTTGTGTATCTTTATTAAGATACCTCCTTGTCCATTGATTACAATGTATTCTGGCAAGTCTGAGCGAGATTCTGATTTAAATATTGGTTTAGTTTTTACTTTAGGTTTTGATTCTTTTTTTGGTTTTTGGATAATTTCTTCATTGTCAAATACTCTTTCAAGTAATTGTTCCTCAAATATTTTCATTTCACTTGGTTTTACATTGGTTCTATATAAGAGTTTCATTGTTCTAATAGAATTATCACTAGCCCTTACATTTACTAATTTACTTTTAATTTTTCCGTCTTTTACAAGAGCATCAATAGTACAAACAATCCATTTTCTGTCCAATATCTTTTTAGCGTCAGCCACTAAAATAATCCTATTTGCAATTACTAGTTTTTCCAATGCTACTTTATGTTTTGTTTCAATAAACTTTCTTGGTTCCAATATCAAATCCTTCTTTCTAAATTTATTTTGCTACTTGAGGTAGTTGAATATTACAAATTTCTTGTATAGCATTAATACGACCTTTAACATTATATCTATGTGCGGTTCCGGCTCCACAGAAACTTTTATATTTATCTCCTTTTCTCATATTTTCATTAAAATATCTTTGAATAAGTTTTGATTTTTCTCCTTTTTGTTCGTCTGACATGTTGGCGAAGACAAAAGAAAGAATGGGAATGTTGGATTTAACTATGTTTTTACTATAAGATGGGAAAGTTTTTACAATATCATCAAAAGACTTTTCAGTTAGTTCTAACATTTCTTCAGTGATATTTACCACTTTGTAGAATTTCTCGACATCTTTTGCGGATAATGATGGATATTCAATACCAGATATTAAAATAATTGATTGTAATATAGTCATTTCTCTATCTGATTTTTTGATACTGCCTGGAGCAAAATGAGAAACTTCATTAAATAGTTTGTGACTTGTAATAATTCTTCTAACAAAGTTCTGAACATTTGCGTTTGCTGTTACTAGTGCTAAGTGTTCTCTAGATACTGCTTTCCCATTATTTAAGCGATAGAATATATCATTAATAACACTTTCTTTGTTATCTTTTCCATCTAACATAATAACTTTAAAACTTAATGTAAAATTATTTATTTCATCTTGAATGTCTTCAGGAAGTTCTGAAAACTTTTTACCAGAAATATTAAATGTTTTTCCTGTAGAATCCAATTTAATTGGGTTTAATTCGGTTAAAGCCCATTCATCTGCGATATAAGAAGAAATTGTAGTTAGTCTTTGTTTTCCGTCAATAATATCATATTTATTAATTTTTTCACCATCATTAGTTTCCGTAGGGACTTGAATTGCATAAATATCAGGAACAAACATAGTCAAAAGAGAATCAATAAGTAAACTTTTGTCATTAAACTTCCATTGTTCAGCAGGTCTTTGAAGGGGATTCTCAAAAGTAATATCGCCTCTGCTCACCATTTTACATACTTTAGAAACATTCCAAGGCATAACAATTCTTTCCATTTATAATACACGCTCCTTCATATAATTATTATTTTTAACTTAGACTACTGATTACAAATCTCTACCATCGCATTAATGCGTTTTACAACAGAATCTTTCTTTGTACTCCCCGCTCCCGTGTGTTTTCGATATTTATCTGCTTTTCTTTCATTAGGTTTTAAGGAATTCAAATAATTTACATATTCTAAAAGTTTTACAGAAGAGTTTGTTTTATTTGAAGACTTACTAAACATATAAACCATTGCGGAAATACTAAGTTTTGAAACAAATCTATCATGATTCTTAAATGTCAAAGCAATTGCATTAAATTCTTGCTCTGTCTGTGCTAGAATAGCGTCCGCTATTTCATTTTCAGAAAAAATCTTTTCGACATCTTTGGCAACAAATGAAGGATAATCTAAACCAGAAACTAAAAGGATGGATTGCATAACCGTCATCTCTCTGTCAGATTTTTTAACACTACTTTCGGCGAAATGAGCAATTTCTGTAAATAATTTATGTTCTGTGAGCATCCTATGAACAAATAATTGAACATTTTTACCTGCTGAAACTAAAGCCAAGTGTTCCCTTGACATTCCTTTACCATTATTTAATCGATAGAAGATTTCCTTAATTAAGTTTTCTTCATCCTCATCGTCTTCAAGTTCCCAAAATTTTAAATCCAGTGTATGACCTTGAATTTCCTCTTGAACTTCTTCAGGCAACTGAGAGAATTTCTTACAGGATATGTTATGAAATTCGTTAGTAGATTCTAATTGAATTGGCTCAAGTTCGGTCAATTCCCACTCGTCATTAATATAAGATGAGATAGTGGTTAGTCTTTGTTTTCCGTCGATAATATCATATGTACTAATTTTTCTACCTTCCTCATTCTCTGTAGAAAACTGAATTGCAAAGATGTCAGGAACATACATTCTTAAAAGTGAATCAATTAATAAACTTTTATCTTCTAATTTCCATTGATCTGCTGGTCTTTGCAAAGGGTTTTCAAAAGTTATAATTTCTTTCTGGATCATTTTACAAATCTGCTTGACGCTCCATGATGTTTCATTTGGTCTTTTTAACATTTCTTTCACTCCTTAATTTATTTCTTGATTCATTGTACTACATAAATAATATAATTGCAATACCTGTTTGTAATAAATTTTAAATTATTTTATAAATAAATTACACCAAATAAAAATAACATTTTATGGCAAAAGTTAGATTATAAAAGCCTAGTGTAGTAAGGGTTTGAGGGTTCGAGTATTTTAGAAATATAACAAATTAATGATATTTTTCTGATGCAATAGAAGAATCAATATTCATTACCTTAATTTTATCTTTCCATTTCTTAACCTCTTCATTATTTAAATATCCCGTATTAAGACATTTGCCATCAACAAACAATGCTCTTCCAGACCTAAACAATTTGTTATACTTAATATGGTCTGTGATATGCTCATCTTTAACAATATTAACTACATGACTCCCATTTGCATAAACTCCTATAGAAATATGATTCATAATAATCTACCTCCATTTATTAAACTAATTTATGCTTCAACAAAAACTTGATTTGCTTATCCGTCAAAGTATCAATATCTAAATCTATAATCCTTTCATCACTTCCAATTTTAAACCAACCTAAGACTTCCAATAATCTTTCTGCACACCAAGGATGAGTACCAGTCAAAGGATCAATGATATTAAAACTAATTTCATTCCAATCTGCTATTTCTTCAGCCTTTTTATAATGAGAAAGTAAATTAAAAGTGCTGTAAAATTTACCTTCTGGAGAAAGCCATCCGTTCATTGATTCACCATCCTTTAGATTATTTAGTAACCAATACTATGATATAAACCCACCAACGCCACAACTCATGATGTTATACAGTATGGTCTTAAATCACTAGCACAGATTAATTAGATATAAGTATAATTATCATGGCAATCATCACAGATAGGTTCTCCAGCGTCTTCCGTTAAACGTGCCTCTGTCAAATCCACTTCACACTTACAAATGCAACAAAATACCATTATTTCTTCCGTGGATTGTTCTTCTTTCAATGTATTTTTACTTGCCTTACTTGCCAAATATTCCAATGTTTCACCTTGAATAATTTCTTTGATTTTACCATAGTTTTCTCTATCTCTGAGAACTTGAATTACTCCAACAAAACCATTTATGTCTTTTGCTCTTTTACATGCTCTTACCATAGATTCTTCCTCGGCAATCTCTTTCAGTTCATTGTTATAGATTTTAAATTCAACCATTTTAAAATCATTCCTTTCTTAGTCATTCGAAATTTACTTTTCCTCGGACTTGTTATATTTCCAAACATAATATTTACATTCTAATATATCAATAGCATCCTCAATAGCTGAATTAACAATTGAATTTAAAAGCACTTTTTGTTGCTTCGTATTTTGCAATGGAATATTTTCTAAAATATTTTTCACTGTATTATCTACTATCATTTTAATCTTTTCTACCTCTTTAATTTTACGTCTAAATTTTAACTTACTCAATTGGTTTTTATCTTCATAAATATAGAATTTATTTGTTAAAGAATTTTCCATAAAAATAATCCTCCTTTGTTATTGTTATACCACCTAGCAGGATTGTTATAAACCCTGCTAACGCTCTGAGCTTAAGGTACTTGTTATACTGGCTCAGACCAGTTTATCTCATGTTATAAATCTTTCGAAGCTCTTTCATCAAGATAAGATCCGAACTTTTCTTGAAAAGATGATTCAATATAATGTTTTACATATCTACTATTCATTACCTCTTTAAATAACTGTTCAAATTCTTTCTCCGTTAAGCTATTACTTATATAGTTGTCTTTCAATTCTTGTTTAATTGCTTTTAAACCCATTTTAAATCATCCTTTCTAATTGAGAATAAGTTATGTTTTTTAAAGGTCAGTAATTTTCTTATAATAATCAATACAATATTGATTTTCTAAACTATTTACACGCTCTTGATATTTTTTGATTGATTCACTCATTATAAATGGTTTAATAACAATTTTCAATGCTTCTTCTAGTTTGTAACTTAAAATATACTCAATAATTTTATCATCAGACATAAAAGATAATTTATTGAGTGTTGATTTAATCATTTCTGGAGAATATTTATCAGTAAAATCTTGCTCTACCCATTCATCCTTCAGAAGTGGTTCATCCTCTAATATTTCATAAATTAATTCATGAATCGTTTTTGTTTCACTA
>Ga0209000_1001519_pt1 | contig 14511 bp, 14 predicted proteins | sample RifGroD2_FD_183998 | JGI IMG/M metagenome (GOLD analysis project Ga0209000, IMG submission 183998) | Groundwater microbial communities from Rifle, Colorado, USA - Groundwater D2 (SPAdes) (version 2) | ecosystem: Environmental > Aquatic > Deep subsurface > Groundwater | place: Rifle, Colorado...
TAAAGGGTATTCAGAGGATAGCCGTTAAGCTCAACTGTGGAAGGGTCAGCATCAACGGGGAGGATGTAGCCAGAGCCATCTTTGAGGCTAGGCGCGCCATGCCCGGAATAATAAACAAATACGTCTGACTCTGGGCGTACCCAGTTGAAAAGTTTACCTTGGTGATTGTCCTTGTTGCCAAATGTGGACACGATATCTGCCTGTGTGGCGTTTTCAAGGTAGATAATATTGCCGTCTCGGTAGCCCTTCACATTGACCAGTATGTCTTTGATTGCCTTTGCGTCATTGATTGCGAAATCTACATTTGGCACAGATTTTTTTGAAGATGCATAATTCATATTTCCGATGATGACGGCAATAGCATAATAATTATGCTCAACTACGACATTATTGATCTCTATATTATTTTTATAAAATTTTGTTTTTGAAGTTTTTAATTCTTTATTTGCCTTGGAAAATTTAACATTGCTCAGGGCATTTATGATAAGTTTGCGTGCATTTGCGTTGGGTTCATTTTTTGACAGTGATTCTAATGAGTCAATTAGTCTTTGTGAATGTATTTTTGTCTTAGATAGATATCTATATGCAGTATTTCTTGCGGAATCATTCGGATGTGAAATTCCTAAATAAAGAAGAAGCTCCAAGTCATTTTCATTGTCTCCATTATATATAGTCATTGCAGAATTAATTAGAGCTATAAATACATAACCGTTCTTGGCGCACTCGTCACTAGACGCAACTTTTACTAAATCACCGAAATAAGAACTAGCTTTTTTGCCAAATTCTTCAATATCTTCTGCGGCATTTATTACATCTTTTCTGTTTCCACTATTCAACGCAACCAGAAGTTTTGGAATAACTTCAATGGAATTAAGCTCTTCATTGGTTATCCCGTATTTTTCATCCCATCTTTGGCTGCCCAAAAAACCAGAGCAGAGCAGAAAAATGAGGGTAGCGGAAAGAAATTTAGTCATAGCGTCTCCTGTCCGACCTTTATATCCCACAAAATAACGACGCCCCAGCCGGAGGGGGGTGGCCAGGGCGTCAGAGCCTCGGAGGGGGGTGAGACTCGCAGGAACGATATCAGCGGCAGCTAATGATTGCAAACGAAATTCAGCCGGTACTATACTCTTGCGACCCCGCAAGTGAGGGAACTGACGCATCCTCGGGGGCAAGTCTTGCTTAACACCTTTTTACCTTCGCCCGTTTCCAGCCAAGAGCCTTTGATGCCCGCCCTCGAAGAACACCTCACTCAAGGCCAGCAACTCCTCCAATCCGTCGCCCTCCGCTACGCCTCCCAACACGGCCTCCACCCCGACAAAATCGAATGGACCTGCCCCAGCGGCGATGAGTGGTGGCTGCAGGTCACCACCGCCGAACATTCGGTCAAGGTCGCCTTCTCCGCCGACGAGATCATCGACTTCGCCGAGGGCGGTGAGGGCTCAAACAGCTCCAAGGTCAAAATCCGCAATGCCTTTGCCAGCCTGGCGATGTGAGGCTGAGGAACTGTCTCACGCGAAGCCGCGAAGGCCGCGAAGAAAATCCTCAAACCTTTTATCCGCAGATGTCGCAGATGTCCGCAGATAAGATCTGAAGCAAAAATCCTCGTTATTGGTTCAAGACCTTCATCTGCGTTCAGCGACGATTTGCCAGTGGTGTCTAGTGATTTTGCTAGACACATCTTTCAAGAAGCGCGATACTCCTCCCATGGCCACTCCCTACGTCCGCCCTTTCGTGTCACAGCTCGAAAACCGTCTCTCCGGCGCGGCGCCCCTGATCCAGGTGCTGATCGGCCCGCGTCAGGTCGGCAAGACCACCGGCATGCGTCAGCTGCTGGCCCGCTTCCCCGGCAACAACCATTATGCCAACGCCGATGACCTGCTGGTGACCGATCGCACCTGGCTGCTGGAGCAATGGCAGAAGGCCTTGTTGCTGGGGGACGGCACGCTGCTGGTCATCGATGAAATCCAGAAGATTCCCAACTGGTCGGAGACGCTCAAGTCTCTGTGGGACAAGGATCCGCGGCGGCTGCGGGTGGTGGTCCTGGGCTCCAGTTCGCTGCAACTCCAGAGCGGACTGATCGAGAGCCTGGCCGGTCGGTTTGAGTTGACGCGGATCTACCATTGGACTTTTAGCGAGTTGAAACAGGCTTTTGACTACGACCTTGAGCGCTACCTGTTGTACGGGGGGTATCCCGGCTCGGTAGCGTACGAGGGTGAGTTTGATCGTTGGTACGCCTATCTGAAGGAAGCCATTGTCGAGGCGGTCATCGGCAAAGACATCCTCCTGAACCGCAAGGTGGGCAACCCGGCCCTTTTCCGGCAGGCTTTTGAAATCCTCTGCCGTTATCCGGCTCAGGAAATCAGTTACACCAAGCTCCTCGGTCAGTTGCAGGACAAGGGGAATACCGATCTCATCAAGTATTACATCGAACTCTATGCCGGAGCCTTCCTGATTCAACCTCTGGAAAAATATTCGGCCAAGGGCTGGCTGACGCGCACCTCCAGCCCCAAAATCCTGATTGCATGTCCTGCCCTTTACACCATGACCGCCGGTCCGCGACTTTTGGCCGACCCCGAACAGAGGGGAAGAATCTTTGAACTGGCGGTGGGTGCCCAGTTGCTGCAACTGCCGGGGGAACTCTTTTACTGGCGGGAGAAGAATGCCGAAGTCGATTTTGTTTACCGTCATCAGGGGCGACTCTCCGCCATCGAAGTTAAGTCGGGCCGAAAGAAATCCAGCAAAGGACTGGAACTGTTCATCAACCACTTTCCCGATGCGCATCCGGTGATCGTGACGCCAGAAAATTTCCCGGCTTTGGCGGAAGACCCCAAACAATTTTTGGCTGCGCTGTAATCCCGTCTTGGCGAGGGATCAAGCAGCTCCAAGGTCAAAATCCGTAACGCCTTTGCCAGCCTCTGGCAATGTAAGGTCTCAAGGCGTCTCACGCGACGGCGCAACGACGCAACGTAAAAGCCTGAAAACCCTTTATCCGCAGAAGTCGCAGATGTCCGCAGATAAGACCTGAAGCAAAAATCCTCGTTATTGGTCAAGACCTTCATCTGGCGTCCATCTGCGTCATCTGCGGATATGCTTTGGATTTTGCTCCACTGAGAACTGATAGGGGGCAGCCACTGACGACGGACTTTGCCGCGTTGCCGCGGATATGAGCGGGAAAATGCTTGTGCCACTGCGAGAAGTTGTGCTATATGATTGCACCGCGACGGCGCCCGCCAGGGTGGCCGGACCCGCAATGCGGTTGTCAACGGAGAGGTGGCCGAGTCGGTCGAAGGCGCTCGCCTGCTAAGCGAGTGAACGGGGTCAACCCGTTCCGAGGGTTCGAATCCCTCCCTCTCCGCCATTTTTATGCCTGCAACCCAGGCGAAAAATGGGGTTGACAAACGCCGGGATTTGCGCGATAAATTACCCCCTCACCACGCGCCTCTAGCTCAGCTGGATAGAGCGTCTGACTACGGATCAGAAGGCCGGGAGTTCGAATCTCTCGAGGCGCGCCATAAACAAATCAAGGGATTACGACTGCACAAGTCGTAATCCCTTTTTCTTTTCCCGCCGCTTTTCCTGACGTCCTGCCCTCCAGGCTCGCGATTAGAAACCCTGGTTGACGAGAAATTGCTCTATTTCCCCAGGAGGCACCGGTTGCAACCATTGACTTCCGGCGTGGACTTTTCTATCCTGTGAAAAAATAAAACAATGGTTGCCATGAAAAACTACCCAATCTTCCGGAAAAGTCTATCGCTGGTCGTGATTGCCATGTTGCTGTCACTTCCTCTGGTGAGCATTACGGGAGATCCTGACATAACCTCTGCTAAAACCACCCACACCGCGCTCGCCTATACGGCCGACGACGGTGGGGGCGCCGGTGACTTTTCTCTGATCAAGACCGAGCCGCAACTGCCCCTCGGTGGCGGCCTGTCCCTGCCCGAGAAACTGCAGCTCGTCGCGGATTGCCAGCGATCGTTGCAGCAACCGTCCCGTACCCTTCTGCCCCCCGAAGAAATCTCCCCCGAAGTCCCCATCCCGCCCAATATCAATTCCTGAGACCGCCATCGTCAGGCGCATGCGTCACTCCGCATGCGCACGAGTCATCCGTCTACCTGTCGTGCGAAGCGTCTTCGCCAGCGATGACCGTTAGATCATTCTCCGAGTCGCCCCGCAGGGCTCCACCCCGACGGGGTCACTGGGTAAAGCAGCTCGGTTGTCGAAGCGCAATCCACGCAAGGAGTCGGATCACCCTTCTGTTGTAAGTCAACAAGGGGCCTTGAGATGACTAACTCCCTGTATCGCCTGTTTGGAGTCAAGGACAAAACGAAAGAAACCCCAACCTGTTTGCAGTGTGGCCAATGTTGCGAGAGCTTCGGTGGGCATTTACATGCCTCCCCCCGAGATTTGCAGCGCTGGCGGGAGAAGGGCAGACAAGACCTTCTCCACAGCGTGAACCGTCTTGGCTGGATCTGGGTCGATCCGCAGACAAAACAACCTCTCGCGACCTGTCCGCACCTCGACCGCAGCGACCCGGAACACGCCCGTTGTGCAATTCAGGAGATAAAGCCGGACATGTGCCGCGCCTACCCGACCCTGGCTCACGGCAAGCGGTGTCTGCGCGGCGTTTTCCTTTGACTTGGGAAGGAGAGCCTTGCCGTCGAGATCCAAAATAAACAAGGGGTGCGGATATGTTCCGCACCCCTTGCTGGTCAGTGATGGGCGAGTTGGATCAGAAGAGCTTGGCGGCGATGTAGGCCAAAGCAGGCCAGGCGATCAGGATCGCCGTCATGATGGCGAAGACACCGGTAAGGGCAAGAAGTGCTACAACGTAAGCATCGGTGGCCAGGTTAGCGAAGCGGCTAGTGGTTTTCATGATGTCCTCCTTCTTGGTTCGTGGCGGGGGAAGGTCCTCCGCACCCCTTTCGTCCCGGTGCCCTCTGTCGAAGGGCGGCACCCTCGACTTTCTCCATCCTGCGTGGTTGATTACATTATAGGAAATTCATACATGAAATAATACTAAAAATTACAGATTAATAATTATAATATATTAATTAAATTAATGTAGTAGTGTCTACTGCCTGCCATTTTCATCCGTCTCGGGAGGAGAATGGCAGGGGCCTGATTCCATAGATGCACCCAAAAAACCGTGTGGCTGCATGTGTTGCCGGCAATTGTGCATAATGGCGGGCAGGGAGCGGCGTTAATAGGTCTGTGGGGACAGTTCACTCATCAGGCTCTTATCGATGAGTATGATCTCGATGCGCCTGTTATTCTTGCGTCCATCTGTCGTCCGAATTGCTATTCAGATCGTGAAACCATCCGGAATTATTATGTTATGCGGCGCGCAGGATAATATATCCGGCAAAAGGTGCACAGCAAGTTTTTTCGCGGTTATTGGCGAGGGTCCAACCTCGGATCCCCTCTCAAGACGAGGCCAACATTCCGCAATGGTTGACTTTTTTTTGCCAATGAGAGCAAATGGCGACAAAGCAACTTTCAGGAAGGTGAACGATGCGGGTCCTGGCAGGAGATATCGGCGGAACGTCCACGCGGCTCGCTTATTTTGACGCCGTTGGCGGTAAGTTATCACCCCTGGCCGAAGGGAATTTTTCGAGTCGCGAGGCGAGTTGCCTGGAAGAGATCGTGCTCCGCTTTGCCGGAGAGCACAGGCTGAAGGCGGAGCGGGCCTGTTTCGGCATCGCCGGTCCGGTACGGCAGGGAAGGGTGCGCACTCCCAATCTCCCGTGGAGTGTGGATTCGGCCGAACTGGCCCGCAGCCTCGGCCTTCCTGGGGTGCGGCTGATCAACGATCTGGAGGCCAATGCTCACGGCATCGACCTCCTCGCCCCGGAGGATGTGGCCATCCTCAATCATGGCCTGCCCGATCGCGCCGGGACCATCGCCGTCGTTTCCGCCGGGACCGGTCTGGGCGAGGCTCTGGCCTATTGGGACGGCAGTCGCCATCAGCCCCTGCCGAGCGAGGGGGGCCACGCCGATTTCGCTCCCCGCACCGAGCTGGAGACCGAACTCCTCCTTTATCTGCGGGCCGAGCATGGCCGGGTCAGCACCGAGCGGATCGTCTCGGGGCCCGGTCTGTGCAATATCTATCGCTTCCTGCGCGACGCCCGTCATCAGCCGGAGTGCCCGGAGGTCGCCGAGGAAATGCGCCGGGGTGACCCCCCGGCTGCCATCACCCGGGCGGCCCTGACCGGGCAATGTCCTCTCTGCGAGCAGGTCCTTGACCTTTTCGTTTCCCTCTATGGGGCCGAGGCCGGCAACGTGGCGCTGCGTTATCTCGCCGTAGGCGGGATCTACCTTGGGGGAGGGATTGCGCCGAAGATCATCGACCGCCTCAGAGGCCCCGGTTTCATGCGGGCCTTCACCGCCAAGGGACGCCTGAGCCCCGTGCTGGAAAACATCGCGGTGAAGGTCATCCTCAACGAGCGGACAGCCCTCCTCGGTGCGGCCTATTGTGCCGGGAGGTGAAGATAGTGCCATTACCAGGAGGGAACCGGCATCTGCCTTGGCGTCGCCATCCCCCTGACAGTTCCTTGTGTCTCCCGCCGATTCGTGTTAAATCCGACGGCATGGATTCTCAGTCGCAAGATACCGACTTCATGCAGGCGGCCCTGGCCGAAGCGGCCATCGCCGAAGGGCTCGGCGAAGTCCCCATCGGGGCCGTCATCGTTCTCGACGGCGTCATCGTCGGCCGTGGCTACAACCTGCGCGAGAGCAGTAACGACCCGACCACCCATGCCGAGATGGTGGCGATCCGCCAGGCGGCGGAGAGCATCGGCCACTGGCGCCTCCTCGACACCACCCTCTACGTCACGTTGGAGCCGTGCGTCATGTGCATGGGGGCGATCATCCTCGCCCGCATCCCGCGTCTGGTTTATGCCTGTCGCGATCCCAAGGCCGGAGCGGCCGGCTCGCTCTACGACTTTTCCCGCGACGAACGTTTCAATCACCGGGTCGAGGTTTGCGAGGGGATTCTCGCCGCCGCCTGCAGCCGTCAGCTCAGCGATTTTTTTCGTAAACTTAGGGCTGGAAAAAAATCGCAAAAGCCTTTATAAAGGGAGCGCTCAAATCACCGGCCTCGCGGAGGGGTGTCCGAGTGGTCGAAGGTGACAGACTCGAAATCTGTTGTGCCGCAAGGCACCGTGGGTTCGAATCCCACCCCCTCCGCCAGTTATAAAGGAAAAGGCCTGATCGGAAACGATCAGGCCTTTTCCTTTATTGTTCTAGCTGTGGCCAGACGTTGAACCTGGGGCAATTCCTGCCTGTCGCAGCCACTGCCCTGCCCGCTGTTTTCCATTCATAATCGCACGGAAAAAACGTCGGCATGTTCCCGCGCGATGAAAGTCACTAGTTTTCAGCTGGAGGTATCGAAGAGAAGGGCCGATCCATCCGTGATGATCGTCAGGATGTTGGTGTCGATGGTCATAAATATGGAAAAGATGTTCAAGGAGGTGCTATTTGGTGTATTTGTTAAATAAAGTATTGACAACAGTTGTACTTGTGTAATCTTATGAGCGGGTAACTTAACTTATCAACCAAGGAGAATTTGAAATGGCGACATTGTTGGAAATGGCAGGCGAAATTGTCATGGCTCATGCATCGACGAATCCGATGTCGAAGGACGAGCTCCTGAAAGAAATTCAGGAAGTCTATGCCGCGCTGGTTGCCCTTGAGAAGGGCGAGGAAGTTGGCGCTGCCGCAGTCGAAACTAAACCGGCGCTGTCGGCGAAAAGGTCCATCGGCAAGAACACCATTACCTGTTTGATCTGTGGTGAGTCGATGAAAACCCTGACTCGTCACCTCATGTCCAAGCACAACCTCAAGCCCGGCGCTTATCGCAAACAGTTCGGTATTTCGAGCAAGCAGAGTCTGGCCGCCAAGAGCTACAGCGAGTCCCGCCGCCAGATGGCCCTCGACAAGAATCTCGGCGCCGGTCTGGCCAAGGCTCGTGCCGCCCGGGCCGGCAAGAAAGCTGCCGCTCCCAAGGCTGCCGTGAAGGCGGCGCCGAAGGCGGCGGCGCCCAAGGCCAAGAAGGCGGCGCCCAAGGCCAAGAAATAAGCTTGGCCGTCGCCCTTTGCCCGCAAGTCAGGAGCCCCCATGCCGCAAGGTGTGGGGGCTCTTTCAACTAACAGGTCTGACCGATGTCTACCAGCCTCCGCGCCCTCCGGGGCGACATCACCACCCTCGCCGTCGATGCCATCGTCAACGCCGCCAACGCCTCCCTCCTCGGCGGCGGCGGTGTCGACGGCGCCATCCATCGCGCTGCCGGGTCTGAGTTGTTGCATGCTTGCCGCGGTCTCGGTGGCTGCCCCACTGGCGAGGCCAGGCTCACTCGGGGTTACCGCCTGCCGGCCCGCTACGTCATCCACACCGTCGGGCCGGTCTGGCACGGCGGCAGCCAGGGGGAAGCGGCCCTCCTCGCCTCCTGTTACCGCCGTTCCCTGGAACTGGCCGCCGCCCACGGCGCGCAGACCATCGCTTTCCCCGGCATCAGCACCGGTGTCTACGGCTATCCCGTCGAAAGCGCCGCCGAGGTGGCGGTGGCGACGGTTGCCTCCACGGTGCAGGAGCTTGCGGTTATCAGCGAAGTTATCTTCTGCTGTTTCTCCGAGGGCGATCTGGCGATCTATGAGCGGATTTTGCGGGAGCGAGTGGGGAATTAGCTTTGAATCGGCGTGACGATTGACTTGCGGCGGAGGAGGGAGTATCAAGGAGTCTGCACGTTTGTTCTGGGGGGATAAGATGCGCAGTTAAGAGTGTCATTAGCCAATCGAACTGCCGCACCGGCCGCAAATGCCGAGCGGCGGTTTTTCGTATGTGGTCTCCTCCCGCAATAAAAACGATTTAGTTCCTGCCCGTCTGGCGTGTTATTCGGACGGTGGTGGGGTTATGCAGACGCTACATAAACGGTAGGAGCCGAAAAATGGGCTTAGTTCTTGGATTCATCTTGATAGGGTATGTAGCTGTCTGTGGTGGTGTTGTCGCATTCATGTGCCACTTCATCCGGCAAAATACCCGCAGAGGTTTGGTTGTTAGCGTTATAATTTTCTTGATGGTTTGGCCGATTTGGTTCCCGTTACTATCATGGTTCTTCTTTGAGGCTACCTGCAAATTTGGTGATCACGGAATGTATTTTGTCAAGCCGTACAAAATAGACTCATTCGCAATTGGCAATAGGATGCAATATAGCGGCATTTACGGAACAAATTTCTGGAAAGGTTCGGATGATTTTTTGAAAAATTGTGATGATTATTGTTCCGATGAAATTAATAGGATTTTCTATGAAGGTACCCCTTGGTCTTCAATAAGAAATGACAAAATTATATTTGAAGAAAGTTGGTATTTCCAAAAAAATAAATTTGACGAAAAAGAAAGAAAGACAGTCAAGCACGGGCGTTTCTGGATTGCCCAATCCGGCGCAAGTGATTGTTTAGTTCCATTGTATAAAAAATGGAAGGAAAGAGATCTTTCAATGTGTATTGCCGGAAAAGAAATACCATCAATTTCGGCTAGTTATGTAATTCAAGTTTATCCATTCTTTCAAGATATTCCGTATAGTGGCGAAACAAATCCTTACGTAACATCGAGAAAATGGAAGATATTCTATGTCTCGAAATTTGAGCATCAGCTACTTAATCATGGAGACCTGGTTGCGAAATATGTGTGGTATGAATGGGACTTTCTTCCTTTCTTTGGGTTGGAAGACTCTTATCCAATAAAAAGCAATCCAGGCAACAATGTTTATGAAGATTTTTTTGGGATTATTCTTTCAAGTGAAAATCAAATGAATAATTGGCATTGAGGTGAGTCCGCACACACCTGTGGAGCGATTCCGGAGGAATTTAATGCAGACGGGACAAGATGACAAAACCGCCCGCGCCGAAGCCAATGCCACTCTGCGTGCGCTGCGCATGCAGCGCAATGAAGTGGGACAGCAAAGAGGCCACTTTTTATGCTTATTCTTCGAAAGCAGCTCTTTATGATCCTCATTCTGCGGCCCATCTGACAGTCAGATTTCACATCGACCGAAACCAGAAAGGCCACCCGCGCGGGTGGCCTTTCTGGTTATCTCGTCGGCACCGCCATGACGGGCGGGAGCGCATCTCTTCCTTTGCGGATAAAGTGCTCGTCAAAGGTATAGAAGGCTTCCGACGCTTCACTAGAGGCGAGATGCAGGGCATCGGCGAAATCGAAGCCTTGCGCATAGAAATCGAGGGCGGCGGCGATCTGTCCGGGCGATTCGGCCGTCACCATCGGCAAGCCGAGAATCTGCAACAATGATTTGTGAATGACTGCCGCTTCAATACGATAGGCCGCCCGCAGCACCCACTCCACTTCGAGGAGGACCGTCTTGGGGAGAAAGACGGCTTCGGACTGCTCCAGCAGCGCCAGAGCCCGCCGGGCCTGCGCCTTGTCGTCGTTGGTCAGGTAGCGCACCCAGAGATTGGTATCGAAAGTCACCATCAGCGCTTCCCCTTGCGCCACGCCTTGGCTACTTCCTCATTCACGGCGTCCTGTATCTCCTCCAGACTTTTCGCCGCGCCTTGATAGCCGGTGCAGCCGAGGCCGTTCTGCACATCGGTGGCGGGAAAGCTGCCGATTGGTTTGAGGAGGACGCCGCCCTGCACCTCTTCGACGAGAAAGCGAGTGCCGGCCTTCCAGTGATGACTGGTGCGGATCGTTTTGGGAATGATGACCTGTCCCTTGCTGGAGAGGAGTGTCGTTTCCATGGGGTGCCTCAGGTAAGATTCGGTAAGACAACGATAGCTGGATTTCAGTAGCACAGGCAAGGAAAATCTGTCGCTGGTTCAGTCGGTCGATCTTAGTCTTCCCGCCAGCAGATACCAAATCCCTCCTGCGACTTGCAACCCGACCAGAATAGCAAACGCCAGCTGGTACGCGCCGGCGAGGGTGTGGCCGTTGCCGCTGGCGAGCCAGGCGTCGATGAGGGCGCCGATCCCCCATTGGGCGGCGAAGGCGGCGAAGAAGACGAGGACGTTGAGGCCGGTGTTGACGCGGCCGGCGAGGGCGGCGGGGAAGGCCTGGGAAAAGAGGGCGTAGGGGAGGATGCCGGCGGTGCCGCAGAAGCCGAAGAGGGTCCAGCAGATCAACGGATAGTCGCGGCCGACGAGAAGAATCGCCAGTTGCACGGCGATAAAGAGGCCGAGGCCGAAGGTCGCCACCGTCAGCGGACGCAGGCCGTGGCGGGGGGCGCGGGCGGCGACGGCGCCCCAGAGGAGGAAGCCGGCGACCATCGACGCGGCGGTAGCCATGAGGATGCCGGCGGCGGTCTCGCGCCTTAACCCCACCACCTCGCGCAGCCATGGTCCCGCCCACAGCCCCTGCAGCGAGAGGAAGGCGGCCTGCGAGGCGACGGTCCACGGGGTGAGGCGCCAGAAGGCCGGGCTGGCGAAGACCTGGCGCACCCCGGCGAACTGCTGGCGCAGCGGGAGGGGTTGGGTCGTCAGCGGTGGTTCGGGGACGAGGAGATAGAGGAGCAGCGCGGCGAGGAGGGTGGCGCCGCCGAGACCGGTGAAGAGGAGGCGCCAGTCGACCAGGCGCAGCGCCCCTTCCACCGGGGCGGTGGCGAGGAGGGCGCCGAGGCCGCCGGCGGCGGTCTGGATGCCGTTGACCAGGGGGAGGCGCTCGGGCGGGTGCCACAGGGCAAAGGCCTTGAAGGCGGCCATGAGGCAGGCGGAGACGCCGAGGCCGATGAGGGCTCGGCCGATCACCAGGGCGAAAAGGGTCTCGCCGTGGGCAAAGAGGAGGGCGCCGGCACCGGCGACCACCAGGAGGAGCGCCTCGACCCGGCGCGGCCCGAAACGGTCGAGGAGAACGCCGAGAGGGAGCTGGAAGGCGGCAAAAGCGAAAAAATAGGCGGCGGTGAGGAGGCCGAGGTCGGACGGATGGAGAGCGAGGTCGCGCACCAGTTCGGGGGCGATGACGGCGTTGACGACGCGGAAGAGATAGGAGAGGAGGTAGCCGAGGGCGAAGGGAAGGGAGACCCGCAGCAGGATGTCGGTGCTGTGACGCATGATTGATTATCCGCAAGGCAGGGAGGAAAAGAGCTGGCGCATGGTAACGTGTTCGTGCAGAAGGAAAAAGGGGAAAATGCGCCCCTAATCTTTTGCCGCGGCCTCGCTTGCGGCGTTGCGCGGCGGGGGGAAGTCCGCTATGCTTTGGCCTTGCCGTTTTGTTCTTGCCCCTTTCCCCTTCCGTCCCCCGGAGTGACCCATGTCCTTCGCCGCCATCCCCCCCGCCCAGGGGCTTTTCGATCCGCAGCACGAGCACGACTCCTGCGGGGTCGGCATCGTCGCCAACATCCACGGCCGCCGCTCTCACGACCTCATCCGCCAGGCTCTCGAAGTCCTCGCCAATCTCGCCCACCGCGGCGCCGTCGGCAGCGAGGCCAACACCGGCGACGGCGCCGGGATTCTGCTGCAGATCCCCCACGACTTCTTCCGCGAAGAACTGGCCGAGCAGGAGATCATTCTGCCGGCCCCGGGGGAATACGGCGTCGGCATGCTCTATCTCCCCCCCGAGCGCAAGGAGCGCGACCGCTGCGAGCGCCTCACCGAGGAGATCATCGGCGAGCAGGGGTTGCGTTTTCTCGGCTGGCGCACGGTGCCGACCAACAACGCTCCCTTGGGCGACGGGGCCAAGGCGACGGAGCCCTACATCCGCCAGATTTTCGTCGGCCGCGGCCGCGCCGGCGCCGATGCCCTCGATTTCGAGCGCGCCCTCTACCTCTGCCGCCGCCGCCTCGACAACCGGGTGCGCGCCAGAGGGGCGGCGATGGCCTCCTTCTTCTATGCCTGCAGCTTCTCCAGCCGCACCATCGTCTACAAGGGGATGCTGACGCCGAAACAGCTCTCCGAATATTTTCTCGACCTGCGCAATCCCCTGATCGAGAGTGCCCTCGCCCTGGTCCATTCGCGCTACGCCACCAACACTTTTCCCAACTGGGTGCGCGCCCATCCCTACCGCTTTCTCGCCCACAACGGCGAGATCAACACCCTGCGCGGCAACGTCAACTGGATGGCGGCGCGCCAGGCCCTTCTCGTCAGCCGCACCCTGGGGGAGGAGTGGGCCAAGGTCCTGCCGGTGATCGACGAGGCCGGGAGCGATTCGGGGATGCTCGACAACTGCCTCGAATACCTCGTCCTTTCCGGCCGCTCCCTCCCCCACGCGGTGATGATGCTGATCCCCGAGCCGTGGTCGCGCCACGCCGAGATGGATGACGAAAAGAAGGCTTTTTACGAATACCACGCCAGCCTGATGGAGCCGTGGGACGGCCCGGCGGCCATCGCCTTCTGCGACGGCGTCCGCATCGGCGCCGTCCTCGACCGCAACGGCCTGCGCCCCGGGCGCTTCTACCTCACCGCCGACGGCCTCGCCGTCGTCGCCTCCGAGGTCGGCGTCCTCGACCTCCCCGTCGCCGAAGTCGTGCAGAAGGGGCGGCTGCGGCCGGGGCAGATGTTTCTCGTCGATACCGAAAAAGGGCGCATCATTTCCGACGAAGAGATCAAGCGCGAGATCGTTCGCGAGCAGCCCTACCGCCAGTGGCTGCAGCAGCACCTCGTCCGTCTCGAAGACCTCCCCGCCGCCGCCACTCCGGCTCCGGCCGAAACGGTGCCTTTGGCCCTGCGCCAGGAGCTCTTCGGCTACACCTTCGAGGAGCTGCGCAAGGTCCTCTTGCCGTTAGCCGCCAGCGGCAGCGAAGCCCTCGGTTCGATGGGGAGCCACACCCCCCTGGCGGTCCTCTCGCCGAGACCTCAGCTCCTTTCGAGCTACTTCAAGCAGCTCTTCGCCCAGGTCACCAACCCCCCCATCGACAGCATCCGCGAAGAGCTCATCACCTCGACGGAGACGACCCTCGGCGCCGAGCGCAACCTCCTCCACCCCGAGCCCGAGTCGTGCCGCCAGGTCAAGCTGGCGACGCCGCTCCTCGCCAACGACCAACTCGCCCGTCTGCGCCACCTCGATCAGCCCGGCCTGGTGACGGTCTCCCTCTCCCTCCTCTTCCCGGCCCGCTCCGGGGTCAGCGGGATGGAGCAGGCCTTCGATACCCTCTGTCGTCTCGCCGACGCCGCCATCGCCCAGGGTGCGACCATCCTCGTCCTTTCCGACCGCGGCGTCAGCGACAGCCAGGCACCGCTCCCGGCCCTCCTCGCTGTCGCCGGCCTGCACCACCATCTCATCCGCCGCGGCACCCGCACCCTGGTCGGCCTCGTCGTCGAAACCGGCGAAGCCCGCGATGTCCATCAGCTCGCCCTTCTCCTCGGTTACGGGGCCGGGGCGATCAATCCCTACCTCGCCTTCGAGAGCATCGAGGCGGGGATCGCCGCGGGGCTGCTGCCGGGGATCGCGCCGGCGCAGGCGGTGAAGAACTACACCAAAGGGCTCACCAAGGCGGTGGTCAAGACCATCGCCAAGATGGGGATTTCGACCATCCAGAGCTACCGCGGCGCCCAGATCTTCGAAGCGGTC
>Ga0209000_1001525_pt1 | contig 14476 bp, 8 predicted proteins | sample RifGroD2_FD_183998 | JGI IMG/M metagenome (GOLD analysis project Ga0209000, IMG submission 183998) | Groundwater microbial communities from Rifle, Colorado, USA - Groundwater D2 (SPAdes) (version 2) | ecosystem: Environmental > Aquatic > Deep subsurface > Groundwater | place: Rifle, Colorado...
TACCTTCTGCATTTACGGAAACTATTCCGTTCTGGGCTGTTCCCAATGATGATACAGAAAGTACATCTCCATCTATATCTGTTGCTATTGCTACAGGATCAATAATTACTGATGTGTCTTCGTCTAAACTTGCTGCCATGTTTTGTGCTATTGGTGCACTATTAACAGGGGTAACAGGACCAATTAATTTGTCAACAGCAGACGCTTTTAAAGAAATGTCTGAAAATATTAGTTTTTCCAGTTTGTTGTTATTTGAAGCAAACCAGTTATTTACAGTAATTGTTTTATTTGTATTTTTAATTGAAATAACTAAATCTGAACCATTTTTAAGAAAATTAACATCTTTAGATTTAAGTCTAAAGTCAAATCTAAGAGTATCATTGCCGGAACAATCTTTAATTATGGTTTTTGTATTATCTGCGCTAACTATATATGTATCATTACCATTTTCCCCATATAATTTATCTTCGCCACTTCCACTTACAAGAATGTCATTTCCATTCCCGCCATATAAAACATCATTTCCGCTTCCGCCATCAAGGTAATCATCCCCATTACCACTATTAATGATATCGTTTCCTGTCCCTGCGAAAATCAAATCATTACCATTTCCGCCATATAAAACATCATTACCTGATCCGCTCAAAATTATATCATTTCCATTTCCACTATTAATGATATCGTTTCCTGCCCCTGCGAAAATCAAATCATTACCATTTCCACCATTTATAATGTCGTTTCTCGAACTTCCGAAAATCAGGTGATTTTTATTTTTATCATGGTGGTCATGATGACCACCATGATTATCATTTCCACCTTTATTATGGTCGTCACATGCTTTTTTGTTATTTGAATTATTTGAATTTCTTCCTTTATCCATATACATCCGACTCCCTTTTTAAGCTACAATCTCTCAACAATATATTTATATGTATTCCCTTTCTTTAAATTTAATTAACATTAAGTTTCGTAAAACTCACAATTTTTTTATAAATTGTTTTTTCTTTTTTACCGATTTTTATGTGTATAGTTTAAAAAAAATATTCAATAAAAAAAATAATAGTATACTAATAAATTTTAATATTTCTTATCATTTAAACTTTAATGTTAACAAGTATTACTTTTATCTAAAAAAATTAGTATAATATAACAAACAAAATTTTTATTGCGGTTTTAAAGCAAGGAAAGTCTACATAAATGACAAACAATACCCAAGAAAACAATAGCTTACTAAGAAAAGCCCTGAATTTATTAAATTTTGGTGTTAATAACTATTTTAAAAAAGATTTTGATAATTCAATAAAATTAATTAAAGAAGCAAATCAAATTTTCATTGATATTAATGACCCGATTAATGCAGCAATATGCAATGCTGAACTTGCACTTGTTCAATATAAAAAATCGGATTTAAATTTGGCTAATTCATATTTATTATTAAATAAAGCAGCAGAAATGCTCGAAGGGATTTCTGCTCCTCCCGAAATAAAAGCAAAAATTACTCATTATTATGGCAAATTAAATTATTATGAAAAACGCTTTGCTGAAGCGTTAATATTATATATTAATACCTTAAAACAAACTGATGAAAATAGTTTAGAACATGCAAAAATTCTTGATAGCTTAGCAATATTTTTCTTACGTATAAATAATCAACAACTTGCGTTAAGAAATCTGGATAAATCATTAAATATAAAAAGAAAAATAAATAATAAAAATGAACTTGTATACACTGAACTTTTGCTTGGCAGGTATTTATTAAATGTTGAAAATTATGAAAGTGCAAGTATACATTTAAATACGGCTTTAACTTTAAACGAAGAACTAGGCTTTGCAGCGTTAAATGTAAGGATTTTAGATGAATTAGCAAAAATATATATATATATTGAAGATTATCATATGGCAGAAAAATTTTGCCTAAAAGCTATTCAATTGGCGCAAGCTACAAATAACAATCTTGGATTAGCATTTTCTCTTTCAACTTATTCATACATTTTGGCAATTAAAAAGTTAAATGATAAAGCATTAGAAAATATTGAGAAAGCTGCATCAATATTTAGTAACTTAAATGTACCTAGAGGACAGGCTTTTCTTGATCAAACTCTTGGTATTATTGAATTTAATAAGGGAAATTTTGAAAAATCAATTATAAATCTTAATAATGCTATTGAAATATTTAATAAACTTTGCATTTATAAAGAAATTTCCAGATCATACTTATGTCTTGCCAATGTTTACAAACAAAAACAGGATATACAATCTTCATTGACCTATACTTTAGAAGCAATGAAAATAGCCAAAACTAATAATTATCCAGTTTTGGCAAGTAAAATTGAATCTTTATTATTTGAACTGGTAGAAAAAGAACTTTCTGAAATAATTTGTTTATCCAAAATAACAGAGCAAGCTTTCAAGACAAGTTCTTCTTTGTACAGCAATATATCTTTATTTGGAAATATGGCAACTTCTGCCAATGGACAGGATCCTCTTATATCTCTATTAAAAATTGGTAAAGCAATATATAACGAACCAAACCCAGATAAATTCCTTGAAATCGTGACAAAAGAAACACAAAATGCAATGAATGCAGATAGATGCAGTATATTTCTACATGATAAAAATACTAATGAGCTATATTCAAAAATAGCTTCAGGAATAGATAATAAAGAAATAAGATTTTCATCAAATTTAGGAATGGCCGGATATGTTTTTATAACAGGTGAAATTATTAAAATTGACGATGCATATAGCGATCCTCTATTTAATAAAGAAATTGATGAAAAAACAGGATATAAAACTAATACTATATTATGCATGCCCATGAGGAATTCTAATCAGGAAGTTATTGGAGTTTTTCAAGTTATTAATAAATTAAATAACAATAGTTTTACAGATAAAGATATAGAGCTTCTTATGTCTATTAGTTCAAGCGTAGGAAGATCATTAGAAAATGTAAATCTGCTTAAAAAACAATTATTGATGTACGAAGACCAGAACAAATCTTTTAAAAGCTTTGTTAATACTCTGGCAACTTCTATTGATGCGAGAGATAAAATTACCGCTTATCATTCTGAAAAGGTTACAACTTATTCACTTCTTATAGCTGCTCAACTCGATTTGACTGAAGAAGAAAAAGAAGTATTAGAATATGCAGCAATCCTTCATGACATTGGCAAACTTGGCATTAGAGATGAAGTCCTTTGTAAAAAAGGTAAATTAACCGATGAAGAATACATGCATATTCAGGAACATCCAAAAATAACTTATGAAATTCTTAGTAAGATGTATTTTGAAGAAAAATTTAAAAATGTTCCAAAAATAGCAGCATTACATCATGAAAAATTTAACGGCACAGGATATTATAAAGGTATTGCAGGAAAGGCTATTCCCTTGGAAAGCAGAATAATAGCTGTTGCAGATGTATTTGATGCGATTACATCTCAAAGACATTATCGAGACAGAATGCCTTTTAAGCAGGCATTAAATATTTTAAAAAGTGATTCCGGTACTCATTTTGATAACCATATTATTAATAAATTTTTTGAAATTAATTTATCAAAAATTATTAAAATATTGACCCATAAATCTGAAGAGTCTTTAACTCCGAGTGAATTGACTAAGTTTGAGAAGTTAAATCTTAATGATTTTTATTTAATATTAAATAAAGAAGAATCTATGCTAACTCCAGAAGAAAAGCAAATTTTTGAGTTATTTGAAAAGTTTTATAATTAAAAATGCAAGAAATAAAACTAAATACTATTTATGATTATAAGAAATGCAGCTATATTCATTAAAATCGAAATGTTATAATTAATTAATCTTTTATTGTAAAGATCTAAAAAAATATATAAAGAGTCAGAATGGAAAGGATTTATGTCTGGTAATTCAATAAAGATAAATCGCCTGAAATTTATTTTTATTACAGGAATAATTTTTGCAAGTTTTTATAATTTTGCAAAAATTTCTTATGCTGCAATTCCAGGAGTTACACTAGCAGCTGGTGACACTACTAATATAACAGGTAACGTTATAACCCCATCAAATATTTCTGTAGATGGAAAATTTGCATTGACTAGATACAGCCAATTTGATTTGGCAGCCGGAGATAGCGCAATAATGGTATTACCCTTTCAAGGGGGAATTCAAGCTCAGTATTATATTAACAGAATGGAATCAGCTGTTAATCCATTCAATATATATGGTAATATTACTAGTCAATTAGAGTCTACAGGTTTGACAGGAGGACATTTGATATTCTTAAGTCCAAATGGTATAAATATTGGACCTAATGCAACTATAAATACAAATGCATTAACATTGTCCACGGCAAACAATTTTAAAGTTCATAATACTTCAGGTGCCGATACTCTCATCGGTAATGATATAAGCGGTCTTAATTTAAAAGATTTATACGATACTACAAACGTTATAACTTATGAAGATATTGCAAATTCCGTAGATTCAATAATTTCCAATGAAGGTACTTTAGGAACATCAGGTTCTACTACAGGTGTAGATATATTAGCTGGCTCAATAATCAATGATGGTGCTAATGCAAAAATCTATGGAGATAAAATTAATCTAATAACAGCAGGTACAGCAAAATATAACGTCGGAACAAACACATATACTTTAACAGGCATTCCAAACGTAACAGACGTTTCACTGGAACCATTAGGAGGTATTTCAATTCTACAAGATTCCATTATACAGGGAAATAATATAAAATTAATATCAAAAACAGAGACTACTTCTGGCCTTACAACTCCTAATGCTGCAATAAACATTGACGGACTAATACAAGCTGATGTACTGGCTGGTAATTCTGGCAAAATAACTCTTGTTTCTGAACAATCTTCTGGTCTTACCACTGACACAATTGGAATTACACGAATTAGTACTGTTGCTAACGCTTCTATTATCGCTAATGGATCGAATGCTGAAATAAATATACAGGGTTATAATGTAAATATATCTGATGACGGATCAAACATTCTCGTGCCGAACATTATCAACTCAGGCGGAAATATTTCAATAAAAGCTCAAAATAATATAATTTTTGATGGATCTGCCACTACGGCAAATACAGCTTATTTAGCTTCAGGAAATCAAATTAAATTTTTTAATGACACTCTTAGCGGAAATATAACAACAAGCACAACTACCGGAAATACTTATATTAAAACCCCAGATTTGCTTCTTGATACAACAGGTGGAATTATAAAATCTACAGGCGGGGACATTTATATAGGTCATATTCCTTCTAGTGTTTCAGGAGTGCCTGCAGTTTCCGGCACTTTGAATATATCAACACTTGGAACAAGTTCCAAGATAAATGCAAGAGACGGTGCAGGCGATATATTTATAGGTAATAACGATAAAACGTCAACTTATCAAAATGTAAATATTAACGGAGCTTCATATACAACACCTAAAAGCTTAACTTCTTTAACAAATTTTATAGGAAAAAATATCAATATTTTATGGCCGATAATTGATGATAATGTTGCTTCTGTAGTTGAAGAACTGGTTCTTTTAAATCAATCACCAACTCCAGATGCAGGTACTTCTACAGGAGATTTAACAACTAATACGAATTTTGACAATTCTTCAAACTATAATGATCTTTCTACTTCTACTGAGCAATCTTCTGTAGTAACTACTGAAAATGATCAAACTTCTTCAGAAACAAGTGAAATAAATTTAAACGAAATTTCAGTAAATAATGAAACTTCTACATCGACTAATAATGAATCTACCGTATCCTCCAATACTGAAAATAACGAAAAATCTTCTGCAAAACCTGAAGAAAATAAAAAAGATTCAAAAGAAACAAAATCAGATAATAAAGGATTAAGCTCAGAAATAACAAAAAGAGGTATTTTAAACATTAATAAATCAAATTACAAAAATTATTATGGAGATGAACTTGTAAAATCTCTGGAAAAAAATAACAATAAACAAAATGAATTTATTGCGGATGAGAAAGCGGCTGATTATGCATTGAAATCCGGATATAATCCCGCAGGAATGGTCGGATTTTTAATGTCTGTATATTTCATTGAAAAAGCTGGAAATCAATTAATTGCTAATGATTCTGTAAAAATAAGCAGTGTTTTTACATATCAACACCCTAAAACAATCTACAGAATTAAAAAAAGTGAAATCCAGCTTGACAAATTAGGAGAAGCCGCTCGAATAGGGGGACTTACCAGAAAAATTCAATTAGATGAAATTAAAAAATTGATTAAATAAAGAAGTGGTAAATGATAAAAAAATATATTGAAAAAAGATTAAATTTGCTTTTAGGACTATCAATAGGGCTTGTAATGGCCTTATTGATTTCATTTGTTAATATTTTTGGTCTCTTTGATACTTTTGAACTGAATACACTTGATTGGCGCTTTAAAACACTTCATGCATTTCGACAAAAACCTGACGACAGAATAGTTGTAATAGGAATTGATCAGTTTAGCAGTTCAAAAATCGGCAGATGGCCATGGAAAAGAGAGCAACAAGCAAAAATTATTAATTTTTTAAAACTATATGGCGCAAAATCTGTAGTTTATGACATGTTTTTTAGTTACGAAGACGAAAAAAATCCTGAATCAGATGCAAAATTTGTAGATTCAGTAAAAAAGGCAGGTAATGTTTATATGGGTAGCCGATTTATGCCAGTTGAAGATGACTATAAACAGGATTTAAAAGCTCTTTCTAAAAGTAAAATGCAGGACAATTCTATAATTGATTATTTTGATATCTCTCCAGTAGATGCAACAACTTTAATTTCAAAAAACAAAAAACTTGGTTTTCAGCTTCCATTTTCCAGTCTTGAAAAAGTAGCAAAAAAATATGGAACTGTTTATGCAGGCGAAGCAGATTATTTTAGCAAAATAAGATATCAAAATTTGCTTTATAAAAATGGAAATGATCTTTATCCGTCACTTTCGCTAGGTTTTGCAAAAGATTTTCTTTTTGAAAATACTTTTCAGGATTATATAATTAAAATTCCTGTTGATGAAAAAAATCAACTTATAATTAACTGGCATGCAGGTAAAAAAGAGAAGAATTCAGGATATTTATTTCCATACAAACAACATTCAGCGTGGAGATTTATTGAAAGCTATGACAATTTATTAAAAGCAAGTAAAGCTTGCGGAGTTTCTCCAGAAAAATTTAAACAAATACTCGATAAATTGAATTATTACGAAAAAACTGGTGAAAATTATCCTCAGGAATTAAATAAATATTTAGAAAAAATTCCTGAGGATTTTGAACTTAAATTTGATGGTAATGATCCAAATGATTTATTTAGGAATAAAATTATTTTTATTGGAATTACAGATACATCAACAACTGTTCGAGATCTTATTTCAACGCCGTTTTACGGAGAAATTCCAGGGGTTTATCTTCAGGCAAATGTAGTTGATAATTTGATTAACAAGAATTTTCTTTACAAAGAACCAAAATCCGTAACAATTTCAGTCATTTTTATTCTTGCAATACTAACAAGCTTAAGCATCTTTTGTATAAGAAATTCTTTGTTTGGAATAGTTTATTCTGTAGGCTTAAATATAGCTTATTTGTTAATTTCGATGTATGAATTTGCAAGATATAACTGGTGGTTAGATATAATTTATACAGAACTGGCAATAATCTTAACTTTTTCAGTTTCAAGTGCTATATATTATGTTATTGAAGGAAAAGAAAAAATCAAAATCAAAAAAGCCATGTCAAGTTATATTTCTCCTCAAATAATGGATGAGATTTTAAGTGACCCTAAAAAACTTAATCTTGGGGGCACAAAAAAAGAATTAACTATTTTGTTTTCTGATGTTAGAGGATTTACAACTTTATCTGAAAATGCAGAGCCTGAAGAAGTTGTAAAAATGCTTAATGAATATTTTTCTGCGATGGTTGAAGTTATTTTTAGAAACAATGGAACTGTTGATAAATTTATAGGTGATGCAATAATGGCTTTCTGGAATGCTCCTTTGCCAATCGAAGATCATGCTTACCTTTCTGTTAAAACAGCAGTTGAAATGCTTGAAGCCCTAGAAAAACTCAAAGAAAAATGGGCAAAAGAAAATAAAACAGGAATTGATATAGGTATTGGAATTAACACTGCAGATGTTACAATTGGAAATATTGGGTCAGAAAAGATTAAAGATTATACAATAATTGGCGATGGTGTAAATACAGCCTCTCGACTTGAGAGTGCTACGAAAGAATATAACGCTAAAATAATCATTAGTGAAACAACTTATGAAAAAGTAAAAGATAAAGTCATTGCCAATTATCGTGGCGAAAGCAAATTAAAAGGCAAAGATAAACTCATAAAAGTTTATGAAGTGGTAGGTTTAGTAAAACAAGGAGAATTTGTATGAAAAAAGAACTTTTTGTTTCAATTCTTTCAGCTTCTTTTATTTTAAGTGTATTAACTGTTCCTGTTTTTTCAGAAAAGATTAGCGCCAAAAACAATGTTAAACCTGCTAATAAATACCAGAAATTTTTAGGACAGAAAAAGGCAACGGGTTTGGATTATTCAGCACAGTCAACAGCAGGTGTTGAAGGTGTTGGAAAAGCAGGCTTAAAAGCTAAAAATCATGACAAAAAAGTTGATGATTTAAAAAAAGACCTTTATGGAGGAAAACCTGTTAATGTTGTTAAAAAAGTAATTAAACCTAAAAAAACCAAATAAGGAAAAATAACTATAAATGACACAGTTTAAACCTTTTATAATTATATTAGGCCTTTTAGGGTTAATATTTTCGGGCTTTTCTGCTCCTGTTGCTGCAAACCCCGCTGAAAACCCAAAACAAGACGAAATTTCCAAAAAATATGGATTTACTATTGAAGAAGAAAAAGAAATAGGTTTTCAGTCGTCTATTGCTCTTATAAAAAGATACGGTCAATACAAAAATAAAGATGTAACTAAATATGTGACCGGCATAGGAGAAGCTATAGCCCGAAAAATCTCTAAAAGACCTGAAATAAAATACAGATTTATTGTTCTTGATACTGATGACGTAAATGCTTTTGCAGCACCCGGCGGATTTATATTTATTACAAAAGGTTTATTGGAAATTTTATATAATGAGGCTGAACTGGTTGCAGTTTTGGGTCATGAAATTGCGCATGTAGAAAATGGCAACGGGATTGAAGCAATATCCAATGATCCGGAAATAAAAGAAAAAATTCAGGCAATAAAACAAACTGTTACCTTGAAGGAAGGTTTAAACCAGAATTTTGAAGATCTTTTTGATAATGAATTAAGTAAAACAAGTAAAAAGCCTTTACCAATTGTTAATTTTGATAATATAAAAAGTTTAAATGATATTAAAGTCAATCAAAACAAATAACTATTTTGTGACAAGATACAACTTTCTTATGATTACAGGAGTTAAAAATCGAATGTACAATTAATTGTACAACTCAATAGATTTTAAATGGTATAAAAGGCTTTATAGTGAAATTAAAGCACGTAATTGTTTTATTATTTTGCTTGGCATTAACCTCCAAGGTTAATGCTGTAAATTTGTTTACTCAAGAAAGAAACACCGCACTTGTTTCAGACGTTCAGGTGGCTAAATCTTTAAATAAAAATCCCCCAGAATTAATTTGTGAAAGAAAAACATCACCGGTTTCAGAACAAAATATCGTTTCTGAAAAGAATATAAAACTCGCTATTTTAGCAAATAATGACAAAAAAGAAACTTTGATTGAAAAAAATCAGACAGATAAAAATAATCAAAAACCTATTGATCAAAAAACAACTGAACAACAAATGACCGTTTTAATAAAAAAAATAGATGTGGAAGGATATGAAATACTTACTGATAAAGAAATCAGTACTGTTACATCAAAATTTGAAGGGAAATATTTAACACTTGAAGAAATAAAAAAAATACCTGATGAAATTAATGATATATATAGAAATTATAAAATATTAACTGTTATAGCATACCTTCCGCCACAAGACATAATTGATAATACGGTTAAAATAAAAGTTTTAGAGGGCAGAATCGGTAAAATTCGTGTTGTAGGCAATGAAAAAACAAATAGTACTTACATAAAACATGTATTAAATCAAAAAGAAGGCGATATAATTTTTGTACCTGAAATAGAGCAGAAAATAATTAGTTTTAATAAAAATAGTGACGTAAGACTTTCCGCCTCGATAAAAAAAGGAGAAAAACTAGGCACAACAGATATTGAACTTAATTTAAAAGAGAATAATCCTTATCATTTTGGTTTAAGTTTTGATAATTCCGGTACAGACAACACCGGTCTATATCAAACAGGAATAAATACACAAATTGATAGTCTTTTGGGTTTTAGAGACAAATTAATGAGTGGTTTTCAGGTATCCAAAGGTATAAACTCAATATATAGCGGATACGAAATACCCTTAGGGTATAGTGGCTTAAAACTCGGCGGAATTTTTAGCAAAGGTAATTCTTCAGTAATCGAGGGGGCTTTTAAGGATAGTGATATTAAGGCTAAATCAACCAATTATTCCGTTTATCTTTCAAGACCTGTTTATAACTCAAGAAAACTTTATATTGGTTCAAATGCAAGTTTAAATTTCAAAACAAGCAAAACTTATATGCTTGGAGTACCAATTGAAGAATTGGGAGGAGATCCGACTTCAAGAATTACTTCTACAAAACTGTCATTAATTTCTATATTAAACGATAAATACGGTCAATGGACTCATAGCTCTAACGTCCATTTAGGAATGACCGCCCTTGGAGGAAAGGAAGAGTTTTATAAATACACAGGTAGCATTCAAAGAACAACGTTACTTGGAAAAAACAGCATGTTGATTCTAAAAGGAAGTACACAATTAACAAGTCGACAGCTTCCTCCTCTTGAAAAATTCCAAGTAGGCGGTGTTGATACAGTTCATGGATATCCTGAATCATATTCTGTTGGGGATTGCGGGTATGTTTTAAATTCAGAATTTAGATATCCCTTAGCTTTTTTACCGAAAAAAATAGGCAAATATGAATTCAGAAAAAGATTTCAAGGTATAATATTTATGGATATGGGAAGAAACTATTATAAAGATAAAGTTGCTTCTTCTGAAATAATTAAGCTAATGGGTGTAGGTGGAGGAATTCGTTTTAAAATTTCAAAATATTTATCCGGTAGAATTGATTATAGCTATGGACTTACGCATAGAAACGATTCAATTAATCTGTCAAGGATTAACTTCCAGATAGATTCAAATCCGAATTGATCCGCGTATTTAAAGAGATAAACAGATTTTTTATGATCTATTATATGAGGTAAAGTATGCGTATTCTTTTTCTACATAGAAATTTCCCGGCTCAATTCAGGCATCTTGTAACTTATCTTGCTCAAAATGGGCATGAAGTCGTGTATCTTACAAATAGAAATGATGGAATAAATATTGCGGGGATTAAGAAAATCCCTTATAGGCTTCATAGAGAAGTGAAACCTGAAACGCATCATTACCTTAAATTCACAGAAGATGCCATACTTCATGGACAGGGAGCATTAAGAGAAGCTTTAAAATTAAAAGCAGCAGGGTTTTATCCTGATGTAATAATAGGTCATTCTTGGGGACCTGTAAGTTTTACAAAAGACGTTTTTCCAAAAGCTAAGTTAATAGCATACATAGAATGGTTTTATAACTCCCATAATTCCGACATTGATTTTATTAAAGCTCCTGATATAGACACAATGGCAAAAACACGATACAAAAATTCCCATATTCTTGTTGACTTATACACCTCTGATAAAGTTATAACCCCAACCAAATGGCAATTAGAACAAATACCAAAAGAATTTCACGATAAAGCTTCTGTAATTCACGAAGGAATTGATACAGACTTTTTTAAACCAGATGAAAATACTGTTTTTGAATTTGAAGGCAAAAAATTTACCCGCCAAGATGAAATTATAACTTACGCTACAAGAGGGATGGAGCCATATAGGGGATTTCCTCAGTTTATGGAAGCAATTTCAATCATTCAAAAAAGAAGACCAAATGCTCATATTTTTATTGCAGGAGAAGACAGGGTTTGCTATGGGGGAAAACTTCCTGACGGAAAAACTTTTAAAGGACTTATGCTTGAAAAATATGATTATGATTTATCACGACTTTATTTTACGGGAAGCTTGCCTTATACAGAATATGTAAAACTTCTTCAGATAACATCTGCGCAGGTTTATCTTACTTATCCGTTTGTTCTTAGCTGGTCAATGCTTGAATCTATGTCCTGCGGAGGACTTGTCCTAGCTTCGAATACTCCTCCCGTGACAGAAGTTATTCAGGATAATTTTAACGGTATTTTGTTTAACTTTTTTAAGCCGGATGAAATAGCCAATAAAGTTGATTTAGTTCTTAATAACAGGCAAAAATTTGATCATTTAAGAATAAATGCAAGACAAACCATTGTTGAAAATTATAACCAGAAAGAAATGCTTAAAAAACAGCTAAAACTTTGCGAAGCAGACGTCGAAATATAAATTTCAAAACAATTCAGGTGCTCTAGATTTTAGTTCTTCATTCAATTGAGGTAATTTTTCAATCATTTCATAATACCAGTCTGTCCGCTCCTGATAATGCATTGATAAAAGACGATTTTCGGCTACATAATTATATGCATTCTTTGCAAGTTCATGCCTAAAATCGACATCCTCAATCAATTTAACAAGTTTTTCCTCAAATTCTTCTACCGAGTTATAAATAAGTCCTGTTTTTCCTTCATCTATAGTATTTTTATAAACTGTAGGACTTGCAAGTGCTGCAACTCCGTGTCCGGCACATTCTATAAATTTAAGATCAGACTTCATTGAATTAAAGTGGTTAAATTCAAGAGGAAGTATTGCTATATCGCATTGTTTTAAGATATTTTCATAAACATTATATGGACAATAAGATTTAAATTCCTTGTTTTTTGTATTTAAAGAGTCAAAAAACAACTTATCATGAATAATTTTTACACTTATTTTATCTTCATAATCTGATATTACTTTGTTTAAAGAATGTAAAATCGGCTTCCAGTCTTCTTCCCTGTTTAAAGCACCAAAAAATATTGTCGTTTTTTCATTTTTATAAGTTCTGACAGGAGGCAAATAAGCTAACTGGTTTTTAAAAACTTTTACATTAGGATTAAATTGCTTTAAAAATTCAGCCAACGGCTCTGTTGAAACTTGAACCCCATGACAGCTCCTGAATGCAAAGAAATTATTCTTTTTAAATTGCTCTTCCCATCTCAGTGGGTCATCATCAATTTCATTTATCACAAGGTAATTTCTTGAGAAAAGTTGTTTTTGCTGGTCGGGTTTTTGCGAAATAATTCTTTGCCAGATAAAGACCTTGTTTTCATAGGAATTGCCGATGTTTAAATCAACAGTTTTATTAGATTCAACTGTTTTTACGCCGGGAATGGTCGAACAAAAACTATGAGGTTCTGTTACCCTTACTCTTGAACAAACTTTTTCTTCTCCTATCATTGTCTGAATTAAAAGAGGTTTTATTTTGACTCCAGATTTTACTGCCCTTACGATATATTGCAAACTTTTTATTTGTGAACGAAATTGCTTTGGATCAACCCCAAACTCTTTAATAACAGGTGTAATCAGGTCATTAAATTTCTTAAATAATTCTAGATTATTACCGATAGGTTCAAATTGTCTTGGTTGTATTTCAACAATTTTAAGCCCACATTCAATAAAAAGTTTTCTTATGTTATTCAGAGTAAAAAACCTTAAATGAGTTGAATCAAGTAAACCTTCTTTTGTGTAGTCCCACTTGCCTTGAAGAAGGTTAAACAAAATAGACCAGTGCTGAATATTAGGTATACAGGCTATAATCTGACCATCATCTTTAAGATAATTTGAATGATTTTTTAAAACAGCTGCCGGATCGTAAAGATGCTCAAGTACATCTCCATATATCAAACAATCAAGGGAATTCAGGCTAATATCACAATTGCCAAGGCTTATATTTTCAACATCGCCGGTTATAACTTTGTTTAATCTTTCTGAGGCAATTTTTGCAGCATCCGGGTTTACTTCCAAACCGGTATAAAACACTTTAGGATTAATTTGTCTGTAAGCTTCTCCTAATACTCCTGCACCGCAACCGACTTCTGCAATAAAGTTGGCATTGCATGGGATCATCTTTAATACATCAGGATTTATTCTATTGTAATAATCTTTATTCATAATTTTTTGTATTTTTAAAATCCTATTAAATCAAGGTTTTATCATAAAAATAGGAACTGGAAAAGTCCAGCTCCTATTTTCTAGATGATTTATACTTAATTATGCCAAGAATTATTCATATACAGGCTCATAAGTTCTGAACTATTTTTGACATCTTCAACGCTCGTTAAGGAAATGCTATGCTGTGCCGCATAAGCTGCCATATTCTGAATAATTGTATTTGCTTCAGTATTTGTAATGTAAGTGCCGTCATTAAGCTGGATTCTTTCAATCT
>Ga0209000_1001528_pt1 | contig 14463 bp, 31 predicted proteins | sample RifGroD2_FD_183998 | JGI IMG/M metagenome (GOLD analysis project Ga0209000, IMG submission 183998) | Groundwater microbial communities from Rifle, Colorado, USA - Groundwater D2 (SPAdes) (version 2) | ecosystem: Environmental > Aquatic > Deep subsurface > Groundwater | place: Rifle, Colorado...
CTTATGGAAAATGATTAGTGTTTATATGTTGTAATTTATAGATGAAATATTATACCTATAAATGAGAGTATTAAAGAAAATTATTTAGTACATAAGAACCCCATACCTTTAGGCGTGGGAGTTTCAGTAAGCATAATATGAAAGAAATTAGAGATTGGGAGAATGACTATCATATTGAAATTAGTGAATATCCAAAAGGATATGGGTCTTGGAATGTAGTAAGTAAAGAAGAATTTAAAAATGTGTTATTAGATAGTGAGATTGAAAATATGAATACTCGAAAGATTGTTCAACTTGTCAATAGTATTTAGGGGAAGGATGTTGTTTTATGAATGATCAAGATCAAGATAGCCTAAGTTTCAAAGAAAGATATACAAAATTTAAAGATTATTATGATAATAATCCGGTATCACTTGTTGAAGACTTTAATCCAGATATTAAACTGCTTCCGTATCAAAAAATAATTATAAATGCAATGATGGCAAAAGATAAGACTGTTTCATTCATCAATCCTTATACGGCACAGAAAAGATGGTTGTCAAATATGAGATTGGAATTAATGAAATTAATGGGAATGGATTTCACAGTATTAAGTCCTAGTGGTAGAGATGATTATGAAAAAGGTGTGTTGGTTGAGACTGTGAAGAATAAGAAAGGAGGAAAATAATTAAGTGAAAAATCTTGAATTAACTCAAAATGAAATATACTTTCTATCATATCAAATGATGGAATTATGTCAAACTAATGACAATAAACATGCTAAAACTATTTATGACAAAACAAAGATACTCGTAGATGAAGTGGTTGGTTGAAAAACAATTTGCAAGAGAATATGAATCGGGATGGATAAGATAATTTATTTTCCTATAAGTTCTTTATTTCGTGGTATAATTAGAGAGGAGAATAAACAAATGATAATTATTAGTGAAAATGCATTCGAATCTTATAAACTTTTAGAGGTTATTAAATGCCCAGAACAAAAAGATTGTGAAGAATGCGATAGTATAAAAATAAAAGGATATGAAAATTGTTGGGAATGTTTTTCAAAAACATATGGCATTAAATTTAAATTTGCAGAAATATTTCAAAAAGTATATGCTCCATAATATAAAATTTACATTTTAATTGATAATATTATGAAAGGAGAGTTTATAATTGGATTATGAAATAAGTCATACTACAGCCTACATGTTAGTAATAGCATTTGGCATAGTCTCACTTACCTCCATCCCGATTAGTAGTTATTTAGCAAGAAAATTATCTAAAGACAAAAATAAAATAACTTGACACGAATAAATATAAATGGTATAATTATTTAATAAAGATTTCTAAGGAGGTGAACAACAAATGCTAGATAGATGTTTTAACTGTGGTGAAGAAATTGATGATGAACTTGATACATATGCTGTTTTAGTTGGAATGAGTGGAAGAATTAATTTTTGTGAATTATGTGGGAAAACTTATAATATTCCAAACTGGTATAATAAGAAATAAAGGTGGTAATACATATGATCAAAGTAATCGAAACAAATCTATCTGTAGATAATGAGAACACAATTAAAGATCATCAATCTAGAGTGATAGAGGTAGAATCTTGGGATGAATACATAGAAGAAATAATGAATGAAGAATCTATAGAAAGGAAAAGTGTAATTGGAAGTTTACATGGTAAAACAGTTCCAAGTTATGCTACTGTGAGAAATTTAATATATGATGATTTTCATTTGAGTTATGATATATATAATAAATTTGATATTAAGGGAAAGAAATTAGCTTTTAAGGTATGAAAGGAGAGATTGTATAATGAAAACAATTTGTTTTACTGGTCACAGACCTGATAAACTTAAGAGAGGATATGACTTAGAATCATTCTCCTATCAAAAACTTAGAGGAATATTAAGAAACAAAATAGTTGATATACTTAATGATATTATTGATAATCAAAATGAGAAGGAATTTAAATTTATATTCGGAGGAGCGATTGGGGTCGATCAGCTATCCTTCTCTATTTGCGAAGAATTAAAACAAGAAGCAAAGGAATATGATGCTTGCACAATTATACTTGAGATTGCAATTCCTTTTGAAAAACAAGCAAGCAAATGGTATGAACGAGATGTTGACAGATACGAATTACAAAAACAACATGCAGATATTTTAACATTTGTTGATACTGTTGAAGAATATGAATTTAAAGGTGTTGCTGTAGGTGAATATCATCCGGCCAAGATGATGATTCGGAATCGTTATATGTGTGATAATTCTAGCATTGTTATTACTGTATGGAATGGTAACAAGGGTGGTACTGCTAATGCTGTGAATTATGCTAAGAAGATTGGTAAAGAGATTATTGTAATTAATCCAGATGAGATTTAGAATAGATTATGTTTGTTAAATATATAAATAAAATTGCTTGCATTATGATAGTGGATATGGTATAATTATATGTGGTGGGAATATAGGTGAAAGGAGGAATATATTTATGCAAACAATTATTTGTGAAAAACAATTCAGACCAGATGGACACAATTATACCCAAGATGATATTAAAATTTTCAATGAGGTTATTATGAATGGTATTAAGGAACTTAAGGGTGATTGGACTCATGAAAAATATGATGGTATTGATGTTACTGAAACAGATAATGAATTAATAATATGTCTTGATGAAACAAAAATTAATTTTGTTGAAATATTTAGTAAGATTGAAGATATTAAATATAATATGTTAGCAGTAATTGATAATTATGCTATACCGTATACTGAGGTTTAGGTTGTGAGATTAATTTGGGTAGAGAGGTGAGAAACATTAGCAAGAAAATGATTGTGTATGGGTTTACATAGGTAAAATATAAAATATTAATCAATCCATTGATGTGAAAAATGAAATTAAACAAAAGGGGTTAATATATATGTACAGTATATTTATCTGTAAATCTCAAAAACTAGCAGGATATTTAATGTTATTTAAAAATTTTAGACTGATTGAAACACAACCATCTAGAGAAGACGAGAATCGCAATGTCTTCTTATTTACCAATTCACAAATTTTACAAGACGCTATAAATGAATATAAAGAATGGAGGACTCTCAACAGTAATGCCAATTTCAACAATAAACAAATCAATCCTACAAATTCTACACGAACAATCTCAACAGCAATTAATCCCTCTGAGAAACCAAATAATGAATAATGGTATATTCCCTAAAATAGAACAATTATTCAATGTATTTATGAACGAGGCTGCTATTGGTAAAACTTATACAATTATAGAAACATTAAAAGAATTATCTACAAAAACAAGTGAATCAGGTAGACCAGTCAAAACACTTATAGTTACAAAATTTATTGCTGAAGGTAAACATATTGCAGATGAATTAAACAAATTCAAACCTAATATGGCAAAGGATGAAAACTCAGATAATAAAGAAAAATATGAGAAGGATCTAGTAAAATATGAGGTATTAATTATTACTCATTCAATGTATAAGATACTTTGTAAATTCTCTTTCAAGCGTAAATATTACATAGAGGGCAGAACAAACCTGATTATTGATGAAGAATTAAATATGGTCGAAATGGATTCATTAAGTGACCATGACATTGATAGGTTAAGGAAGACACTTAGGGAGTTAAAATACATAGACAAAGAAGAGAATATGTATATCGACATAGAGGTTTCATTCAATAGAATTATGTCTGGAATTATAGAGAAAAAAGATCAATGTCATGATAAAGCACTAAGATATTTTGAATTTATTAGTCCAAATGCAGAAAAAGCAATAGAAATGCTAAAACAAATGATTAATAAAACTCCATTTCCAGATAATTATGCTTATTCTTTAAAATTTCAACACAATATAAAAACTAATAAAGCTGATTTACTTGATAAATTAGAGATATTGAAAAAGTATTTTAATAATCCAAAGGTACTAGTATCAAACAAAACACTATATACATTTGATGATGATATGAAATATCTGTTCTTAGAAAACAATATATTGCTCGATGCTTCAGGTAAATTTCATGAACTCTACAAAATAGGTGAACAATTTAAACTTATAGATGCTGATAGAATATTTCCTCATAATAATTGGACAATACATATATCTAATACAAATAGTACAAAAACAGCGAAGCATAATGATGATAATTTTTACAAGGATGTTGTTAGTTTAATTGTTAATGAATGTACAGAAGATGATAATATATTAGTGCTAGGACTTGAAGAAGATATTTCCCATATAAATGATCATTACATTAAAGAATTGTTACATTTGGAAAACCTTAGATATAGTAATTTTCAAAATATGAGAGGAAAAAATGATTGGAAGGATTTTAATAAGTGTTTTATAATCCATACACCTGTGATGCCTGCCCCTTATTATGTTTTTATGCACATGCTTTACACTGGTAATATTCCAACAGAAGATGAATTTAAGTTTCAAAAGATTAGTAAACATATGGGATTTAAATACAACGAAACATTGGAGAATCTAAGAAAAACTGATATTGTAAGTGGAATATATCAAGGTATAAAGAGAATAAATAGAGGAACTGGATATATTAACGATAAGGCAGATGTTTACTTAATCAATGGTGATTCTGAGATTGTTGATATGATAATAAGGCAATTGAAAGATGTTAATGTTGTTAGATTTAAATTACATAAAGATGAGATTAAAAAGAAAAGGAAACCAAGAGAGCAAAAAGGTTATGATTCTTCTAGCAGAAGTAAGGAAGTGAAAGGAGTAAAGGAATTTATAGAATTACTTAATACATTAGAAACAAATAATAAATATCTTGTAAACGATTTATTAGATCAGATAGGTTTTAATAAGGCAAATTTCAATAAATTATGGAATAATAAATCTATAGAAGAAAATGTAAATAGATTACATATTATATTGGAAAAGATTAATAGGAAAAATTATATTCTCATAGGGAATTAATACTATATAAAGAAATCTATATAGTATTAATTAAAAATGAATTACAAATTAAATTATAATATAATCATGGAAGGAATTTTGTGACAACAAAATTACTGTAATGAAAAGCTTCCTGCAAGGACTAATATCAAATCAATGTAAATGAGGAAACAAATAAGAAGACCGCAAAGTGTTCATTCGTACCTCATTCACGCTTTGACCTTCACAAAATATTTCGCTACTCGCTCAATATTATTGTTCAGGATAAATAATTTTAAAATTTAAATCACACAAATATATAGAGGAGGTGAGTAAAATTAATTATATATGTTGTGGTTGTAAATTAGAAGAAGATAATAAGGATTCTTACCCAATATGTGAATGTGGAGATATTTATTGCTTAAAGTGTGCAGATGATAGACTTAAATTTACAGATGGACTGTGGTTATGTTATGGATGTTGGAACGATTATTAAATGTTAATAACTTAAAATGTATGTTTTATTCTATATTAAGGAGGTGATAACTATGAAAAAATATATAGTTCTGGTACGTGATAATCATGCAACTTGGGAATCGTATTATTTTGATACGTTAGAGTCTGCTAATGTCTTTATGGAAAATAACGAATTAGACGATGATTCATTAGAAATCATTAAAGAATAATTAAAATTAAGAGGAGAGATAAAACAATGGCTTTTTATTTATTGCCACTAGAAAAGAACAATGTAAAAATATCAGATGAATATTGTTATTTAGTTTTAGCAAAATATACTGATAAAAACTTTCAACCACAAAAAGGCAAGAGACTTACGGCACAAGAGGTAAAAGAAAAGAAGGACTGTATTCAAGCACAAACTGAAACTATTAAACAATTAGATACTGGCTACTGTAATTTACATAATCATAAAATCGAATTATCTTCTATTTTTGATTCCTTTTTCACAGGATATTTAAGGGATTATGAAAATTATATAATCTATAAAATTCAGCCTCTAGCATCTTATGAGAGATCAAGAAGTTATGACTCAATAAAAACATATGAAGTGTCTGAATTTAATGTTGTGAAAAAGTTCAAAGATACAAATGAAATTATTGATCAAATTTATAAAGATAAATTGTTGCCTGAGTTTTCAGCAATAATGTTTGATAAATTATCTTATGCAAATGAAGGATATAATTTATCTTTATTTGATTATTTCCAACACATTAATGATACTTTTGATAATTTAGAGATTTCATTATCAGATATAGTATTAAATCTTCACGATTATAGAAATGATATTAGAAACAAATTTATGAAAAGTAATATGTATCCAATAGTTAAAGATAATATTAAATATTTGCTTGATAATAAATTGATTAGATATTTCAAGGAAGGAGATTATTACCACGAAAAATTAATTATTGCTTTAGTAGATTGTGGTTTGTTTGATGTGGTTTTAAGTTGTATTAAATTACTTGGTGATTATAATATCCAACAATTATTAAAGGATAAAACTTTTGACATTGTTTTAAGAAAATACTCTACAGATGAAGTAGTTAAAGAAATTATTAGTGTGTTAGGGATTAAATTAAGTGGACTTACTTTAACTGTTAAGGAGTGTAGAGACTGGCATGAAGATCAAATTGTAGAGGTTAAGAGTTTTGACAATATTGGAGAAGTTAAAACACATTTGATTAAGGAATATGATGTCCCATTTGATAAGGTAATGAGTGAGGATATTGATGGGTTACAGGTTGAGGATTATGAATTTAGCGTGAAATAATAGCATAAAAGTCAATTTTCAAGCTATATTGTAAATAGGTAAAAAAGGAGAGATAAGTAATGAGAGAAATCAAATTTCGTGGCAAAAAGATTTGTAGTAGCGAATGGGTATCTGGATATTACTATTGGAATGATTGTGATAATAAGCCTTACATAATAATTGATTATCATGAGGAATATGAAGTTGAGTTTGAATCAATCTATCAATTTTCAGGATTATGTGACAATAGCAATAATAAAAATGAGGTATATGAAGGAGATATCATTGAACAATTTGAATGGAAAGGTGAATATTATATAGTTGAATTTGTTGATTGTGCTTTTTACGCAATATTGAGAAATAATAATGTTCCTGAACGTTTGCGTACAAAACATATTAAATTAGATGAAATGTACGATTTTCAAGTTGTAGGAAATAAATATGAGAATCCAGAATTATTGAAAGGAGGCGAAATTAAATAATGACAAAACAAGATAAAATAGATTTCATTAAAGAATGGTATGCTTTTAGAGATAATATGTGCAAACAATATAATGATATTTGTACAGAATGTCCTTTGTATGAATCTAGTGATGGATGGTCTGATTATAATGGAGAGTATGAATATAGTCATAATTGTAAATATGATTTCGAAGATGGCTTTGCGGAAGAAATTATTGAATTAATGGAAAAATAATTAAAATATTAGATGGTATTACAATAAATAATAAGAAGGATGTGAAGATATATTAAAATACAAGAACATTTAAGAAGTATTTTATCAACTAAACTAATACCTTTGATAAGGAAAAATAAATGTGAAATTTGTAATGAAGATGAAAATCTAGAAGTTCATCATATGAAATTGTTTAAGGATATTTTAGAGGATACACTTCTAGAGTTAAAATTAGAATATAAAGATACACACGATTATTCTCATGGAGAACTATCCATGATCACAAATATAGTTCTTGGTAAGCATCTTCATATAGAATATTTAACATTATGCGAAGAATGCCATAAAGAAATTCATTCTAGTACATGGTCTGAAACTTGTACAGGAGGAGGTATGTTTAGACAACATTATGAAAAACAAAAATTAATTAAAGATATGACGAATAAAAATAATTTAACAAAAATATTGCCAGTGTATTTAGATAGCATTTGCGGAAAAAGATTATTGAAGGATGATCAAAAAGAACTAGCGGAAAAAGTTAATTGTAGAGAAGGTAGGGGAAGGATTCTTAAAAGTTATGCGTCTTTAAATTATTATTTAAATGAATATGGGCTATATTACATAATTAAACCATTTACAGATAATATTAAGAAACTAGAAGACGGATCTATTAATCCTTACTTCAAAAAGGTTTATTGGATATTAGACAAATTGATTGCTTAATACATAATTTTGTACCATAAAATCCAGATTTCTTGGTATTATATAAATGCAAAAATAATATTTCTGTACTACTAGACAGGAGTATTATTTTTTGCTATAATTAACATAGAAGTAAATAGGAGTGTGATAAAAATGTTAAAGTACAAAATCGGTGACAATGTTAAAGTTAATGATAAACTCAATATCAACTTTGACGACTCAGAGGGAGAAGCATTATTAATCGGACAAATTGGAGAAATCATTGACGCAGTAGAGGTTGGAGCATTTCCTTATGAAATAAGGTTTAAAGATAAAAAGATTCAGGAAATTAATATTGGTATGGGAAGTAGATTATTTGACGAATATGAATTAAATTTAGTCAAATAATCCAAGAAATTATATTTTCATGTTACATTAAAAATTGAAAGGAATGATATAAATGGGAGATTGGAGAACGGTTCAATTAGTTGGAAAAGTTGCAGATAAGAGTGAAGTAGAGGGTATTATTAAATATCTAAAAGTAGATAAAAATAGTTATGACAGTCTAGCATATGATGATGGTGTTTATTATTTACAATTCGGTAGTAGTCTTTGTGGAATTAATCAATGGGTTAATTCTAATGGTAAAATTAGTGTTATAGGTAATGTATATGAAAGAGATTGTGAATTAGATGATCTAGAAAAAGAATTAAATGTAATTGCCAAAAAGTATAATAGTCTTGATTTAGTATTACATGCAGGTGGATCGTATGAATCTACAGAATGTACGGCAAGTTTTATTGTTAAAAATGGAATAGTAAAAAGATGTGAGCCAATGGTGAAAGAAATTGATAAAATTAGCAAAGATAGAATACAATCTAATTTGTTTAAGGCACTTGGAATGTGGTAGGTAATCCAAATGAAAATCTAGGTTCATAGGAATAAAAGGAGATTATTATGAAAATTTTAAGTGAGAAGAAAAGTATATGTACTACTATGAAGGTATTATATGATAAAGGTGAAAATTATTATCAAGATATAGAGCAAAAGAAAAAAGAAGGATGGAAAGTAGTTACTAAACCTAATTGGTATGATGACAGATATGACTATGTGATAAAACATTCTTCCAATGGGGCAGTATTAACGTATATTAGATATGATCAAATGAATTGAATTGAAATGAAACGAGGATTTTGTCGTATTATGAAAGGAGATATAAATGAAATTTTTAAAACCAAAATGCGAATGTGGTGAATGTTTAGTTGTTGTTGAAGAAAGAACATATGAAGTTATTCATGATATTACTAAATATGGAAATATGACTGAAAGAAAAATTCGTAAAAAACATATTGGACTAAGTGATATAGGACTAGCAGGGCCAAGTTGGTTACAATGTCTTAAATGTCAGAAAGAGTATGATATTGATTATGATGACAATGATAGAATAATTAAAGGGGATATTAGATAGTTTAAAGCTTTGAATTTATCGGAAATTTAAGGAGGTAATAAAATGTTCGTTAAAAATTTAGAAACTTATAAATCTGATTTAGATAAACTAAACAAAATTAAAGAGCTATATTCAGAATTACAAAGTGGTCTACAAAATGGGTGCTGGTTAGAGCAATTTAATAGTTTGATTGATGGATATATTGAAGGATTAAATAATGGAATAGATTTCGAAGAACACAAAGGAATGAATTGTTTAACATGCGGTTATTCAATGTCTATGCCAGCAGAAACAACTCATGATGGTTTTGATCAGTTATTTTGTACAATTTACCAAACAGAAGTTTCTGAAGAAGGGTATTGCAAAAATTATAATTAAGAAGGATGATTCACAATGAAATTTGATTATGAATATGATGCAATTCAGCGGTTTAAGGATAATGTTGCTGAAGATAAATTAGATCCTGAATATAAACATGTAAGATTCAACCAAAAATTTATGAAAAGTAAGTAAACCCAAGGAAACTTTTAATTGAAAGGAAGTGGGATGTATTAATTATGGATTATACAGAATGCGTTTATAAAATTAGGGAAATTATTGAATTATCATTAGAAGAACACGAAATTGACATACCTGATGAGATGGACAAAGTTATTTTAATTAAGGTTCTTGTTAGTGATATTACTAGTTTTATTTTTAGTAACTTTTAATAATATTTCCAAATAATATATTATATGGATTTAGAAAGGATGAATTATTATGCCAAGAAAATATGATGTAAACAATATCAATCTACAAATAGACAATGTTGATTTTTGGTCTGCTCATACTGGTAACAAAGGTGGTATGAGAATTTATTGGAGTGCAGATATTGGATTTGGACAACTCGATATTGTTAAACGTAGTGGTAATGACGGAGAGGGCAGAGATATTCTAGAAGGAGCATTAGAGGAAGAATTGGTATTAATTGTTGATACTGAACGTATGGATCATGAAGATGATAAAGTTTTTACTCAAAAGATTATGAGTTTATTGGTTGAGATGTTAAAAGTTGTTGGATAATTAGGAGGATGAATAATAGAATGCAAGAAGTTAAACAAGGAACTATTCTATGGGTTATGCAACAAGTCGCTAAATATGAGACTGCTTTAGCAAGTTGTGCGATTGAAGGAAATGAATTTGGAAGAAAACATTTGAATGCCGTTAAAGGTATGGATTTAGTTGATAAATATAAGTATTTGAAGCAAGTTTTTGATTTGCTTGAAGAGAAATATAGTTGATCCAAACAAATGATCTTTTTAAGTGATGAAAGGAAGTGAATTTATGTTTATAGTTGATAAAGTTTTGTTAAGAAATAGTCTGGCTGGCGTTCAAGAAAAAGAAGATAATAGACATAATTTACTAACATTTGAATGTGTTGAAGATTATGGTTTTGCAAAAGATGAAAATTTATGCGAAGAATTAGATAAAGTACCTCATGGTATTGAAAATATTGATAAGGCATCTGAAATTTGTGCGAAATGTTGGTGTAGAGATGTTTAAGAAATTCAACCACAACTTAAACCATAATCCAGTTGGAGTTATATTTGGAATATCGTTATCAATGTTGTTAGGCTGCTTATTTAATTTAGCAATACCACAAGAAGGAATTATACCAAAAATAGAATTAACTATAATACTTTTAAGTTTTTCCACGATATTTAATTTAGTGGTGTCCACTTATATCATAATCAAAGGAGAAATTAAACAAGTCAATGTTACTTATGTGTGTCCTACTGCTAGGAAGTATTTAAGTGAACAAGAGATAGAGAAAATTGAGAAAACGGTAGAAGAAGAAATTAAAAAGGATGTAGAATATGGAGAGGAAATGATTAAAGCATATAAAGAAATATAAGGACGTGAAAAATAATGGATAATGAAATTATTTACTACATAGATAAAGTTTCTGAATTGGAAAAGAAATTAAATAAAGTCCTAGATATATTGGGAGGATCATCAATTAATATTTGTCCAAATGAATTTGGATTAGGTAATGAATCATCATTGTGTCCTGAACACATTAATTGTCGAAGATGTTGGGATGAGGGATTGGATAGTTTAAAGGAGATGAAATAAATTTGCAAACACAAGGATGTAAAATATCTAGTGAAGGAAAATTGAGTCTTTTGACAGGATGGTTCAACCATCATAAAGAAGGTTATCATTGTTATTTTACTTCTGAGAACTGCTGTAGAATTGAAGGATATGAAATAAATAGGAGTTTTAGAAAAAGTAAAGAACAACTCAGAAAAGATGCAGGAGATATAAAAACAAAGAAAGATGAAGTTTCTTTAAGAATAGATAAACTATTAAAGACAAATGAATTAAGAGGTTATTTTGAATTAAAAGAGGAATTGAGTTGTTTGAGTGCAAAATTAAGTAGTTTATGTAAAGAAATATTTTAATATAATCCTATGAGTTGTGGGTTTCGAGCTAAGTATAAGGAGGAAGAAAGTTGATTGAATTACGAGGCAAATACAACACGGCAAAGGTTTTTACGGACAATGTAGAAAGTACGGCACAATCACAAATTATTGAACTGTGCAATCAAGATTTTACTCAAGGTGGAAAAATTAGAATTATGCCTGATACTCATGCGGGATCTGGATGTGTCATTGGATTTACTGCTGACTTAGGAGATAAGGTAATTCCTAACATCGTAGGAGTTGATATTGGTTGTGGAATGACTACCGTAGAATTGGGGAAAACAAATATTGATTTACAAAAATTAGATGAGATTATACGTAAATTTGTTCCTTGTGGTAAAAATACTCATGAAGGAAGAGTAATTAAGTTTGATAAATTATTAGAAGTGAATTGTTACCGAGAATTAAAAGACACAAAAAGGATTGAACGCAGTATTGGAACTCTTGGAGGAGGAAATCACTTTATTGAACTAAATAAAGATAGCCAAGATAATATATATCTTGTAATTCATTCAGGTAGTAGAAATCTTGGAAAACAAGTCGCAGATTATTATCAAAATATGGCTATTGAATTAAGAAGTGGGAAAGAAGAATTCTACAAAGAAAAAGAGTCAATTATCAAAGAACATAAATCGCTTGGTAAAAGAGATTTAATTCAATCTGCATTAAGACAATTAGATAAGAAATTTAAAAATGCTCAACCAGATTATCCAAGAGAATTGTGTTTTCTTACTGGGGTATGGAGAGAAAAGTATTTGCATGATATGAACATCTGTCAAGAGTACGCAAAATTAAATCGGTTAACTATGGTAAAAATAATATTGAAGAATATATTTGGACATGAACTAAATAATGTAGATTTCAATATTTTTCATACAGTCCATAACTATATTAACTTCAAAGACAACATTATTCGCAAAGGTGCTATCTCTGCATATAAAGATGAGAAAGTATTAATCCCTATTAATATGCGAGATGGTAGTATTCTTGGAATTGGTAAAGGGAATATAGATTGGAACTGTTCTGCTCCTCATGGTGCAGGTAGATTAATGAGTAGAAGAAAAGCAAAAGAACTTGTTAATCTAGAAGAGTTTGAAAAGACTATGGAAGGTATTTATACTACTTCAGTTGGAATGAGTACCTTAGATGAGGCTCCTATGGTTTATAAACCCATACAGGAGATTCTAGATAATATTGGAGATACGGTTGATATTATTGATATTATTAAACCGATATACAATTTTAAGGCAGGAGAGTAAATATTTTAGATTTTCACTTATAAATATCTAAAATATTTAAAATGGCAAAATAATCTAGCCCTATAACCCTACTGTAGCAACACTTTTAAAATCAATAATTCCCATAAAAATCAAATTTCATTGTATTAGAATAAGGAGTAAATATGAATTATTATTTTACAGCAAATACTCATTTTGGAAGTGAAAGAGTTTTTAAATTTGGTCGCAGACCATTTGATTCAGTAAAAGATATGGATGATGTGATAATATACAATTGGAATAGTGTTGTTGATCCAGAGGATATTGTATATCATCTAGGAGACTTCGGTAATTATGAGGTATCTAAATTATTAAATGGAAAGATAATTTTACTATGTGGCAATTATGATATGGATGAATTAGGAATTTCTATTGATGATTTTATTAAGTCTTTTTATTATCCAAATTATAACCAAAATAATATCGATTTAATTAATACAGGATGCAGAAAACTTGAGCAGGATTTTAATTTCCATAGAGTATTTTATAATTGTGGAGAACCAATGCCATTCTTAGGATATAATTGTACTCATAGGCCAGAGGATTGCGATAAGAGTAAATTCAATTTATTTGGTCATGTTCATGGTCTATGTAAGATCAAAAGATATGGATTAAATGTGGGAACAGATTGTCATAATTTTAAGCCTGTAGGATTAGAAGATATTGAGTTTTTCAGAGATGCAATTAAAAATGTGTATGATATAAATGTTTTTGAATAAATAACTTGACTTATCTCATTCAATAGTGTATTATAAATTAAGAAATAAATATTAGAGAGGAGAGAATAAATGAAAAAGTATGATGTAGGATTACTAGTAGGGCGGTTCAATGTATTTCATATCGGTCATAAATCACTTGCAGATTTAGCTTTAACCATGTGTGATAGATTATTAATTTTTGTAGGTTCTGCTCAAGAAAATGGAACATTGAGAAATCCATTTAGAGTAGAAACAAGAATCAAAATGATTAAAGAAATTTATCCTGATGATAATGTTATTGTTCGTGGATTACCTGATTTAACTAATGAGAATGATATTTCGGCAGAATGGGGTAGCTATTTACTTGATAAAGTTCGTGATATCATTGGTAAGAATCCAAATATAATGATTTATGGTAATGATGAATCTAGGTCAGGGTGGTTTGCTCCAGAAGATATTAAAGATATTATGGAAATTGTTGTACCAAGATCAGGGATTCCAATATCCGCAACAGAATTAAGACAATTAATGGTAGATAATAAT
>Ga0209000_1001530_pt1 | contig 14458 bp, 12 predicted proteins | sample RifGroD2_FD_183998 | JGI IMG/M metagenome (GOLD analysis project Ga0209000, IMG submission 183998) | Groundwater microbial communities from Rifle, Colorado, USA - Groundwater D2 (SPAdes) (version 2) | ecosystem: Environmental > Aquatic > Deep subsurface > Groundwater | place: Rifle, Colorado...
AAGAATGTATTTTTCATATTTGGTCATGATGAAACACAAACTGCTTATGAAAAATGGTGTAAGAAATGTCTAGAACATAAAATGCAAAAAGTATCAAAATAGTACATATAAAATAATTTAATAAGAATTAAACAAATACCTAGATATGATAATCTAGGTATTTTTGCGTGCCAAAATATGATTAAGGATGGTAAAATATATGAAAAAGAAATTAAGAGTTAGTGATGTAGTTACAATTAAACAAATAAAATTATGGAATCTAGGAGATTGTATTACAATAAAAGCAGGTACAGGTGTAGGCAAGAGCTGGTTAATTAAAAATATACTCTATGATATTGCAAAAGGTGAAAACAAAAAGATATTGATGCTAATACATAGGAGTAACTGTACAGAACAATTTATTGATGAAATAAATAGAGATAATAAATCAGATGTAATTGATATCAAAACATATCAAAAACTTGAGTACAAAGAATTAAAATCTTACTTTAATGATTTAAGCGAATACAAATATATTGTTTGTGATGAATTTCATTACTTTATGAGTGATGCGTCTTTCTCAAAAACAACAGATATGTCATTTGATTTAATATTAAGTCAATCATCTGCAATAAAAATATTTATGAGTGCCACTGGTGATCAAATGAAGAGATTTATCAATGACAATAAAGGAATAGAAACTATAGATTATGAATTGCCTATTGACTTTGATTTTATTGAGGATTTATCTTTCTTTCATAATGATGAGACTTTTGAAATGTTTATGGATGAAATAATTGCAAGAAATGAAAAAGCTATTTTCTTTATTCAATCAGCAAAGAAAGCATATGAATTGTATAAGAAATATAAAGATTATTGTTTATTCAATTGTAGTAAACATAATAGTGATTATTATAAATATGTAGATAAAACAAAAATTAAGGAAATGTTAAAGAATGAGAGATTTGAAGAATTAATACTTATTACAACGACTTGTATGGACGCAGGAGTTAATTTAGTTGATAAGGAAATCAAGCATGTAATATGTGAAGTTGAGGATACAGGAACGCTCGTTCAATGTATAGGAAGAAAAAGGATACAAGATGATGAAGATAAAATTCATCTATACATAAAGATAATCAATAACAATGCTTTAGGTGGGAAAACAACTCAATTAAAGAAAAAGATTCATATGGCTAACTTTCTAAAGGAGCATACGGTTAAGGAGTTTATAGCAAATTTTCCAAGACAATATGATTATTCTAATATGGTTTATGATGATATTGTAATAGAAAATAATAGATGTACAAAGAAAGTAAATGAATTAATGTTTTTCAAATGCGAGGAAGATTTAGCAGAAATATTAACTATAATAGGATATGGAAAATATGGGTATTGTAAATATCTAAAGGAGATTTTTGGCATGGATGAGTATAGAGTTATTGAAGAAGATGATAAAACAGATGAATTAATAAAGTATTTGGATAGAATTATTGGCAAAAGATTATTAAAAGAAGATCAAAAGGAATTGATTGATATTGTAGATTTAAGAGATTCTAGAAATAGACAACAAAAATCAATAGGACAATTAAACGAGTATTTTAAAGCAAATAATTTAAAATATTTAATTATATCTAAGAAAAGTGGTTCAGTTAGATATTGGGAAATTATTAATGATATTGCATAAATAAAATTTGGGACAATTCATGGAATAGTCTTTAACAGGCTTATCCAAAATTTGTCCCAATAAATAAAAAAAATAATAATTATAATCAATCTCATGAAGTAATTTTGGGACACCAAAATTGCTGAAATGATCCTCGATGGAAATCGCCCTAGCAAAATAATAATCTAATAAAATGTCTAACAAACAAAGCAAACGGGAGCAAGAGTCTTGTAAGGTTTTGTCGCCTTACGCTTTCATAATTTCTAGCTATCGCGTCGAAATTCTGGATATATTCTTTTAATCTATTTTTGATAATTTAATTGCTCAACCCTAACAAAACCAATAAATAAAATAATGTCGAAACAAATCACAATAAAATTCTTCCTATTTCCTCCTTTTTGCTGTATAATAAACACAACAAACAAATCCAAATAATCAACATATAGTAAAGGGAGGAAATATTTATGAGAAAGAATAAACTATTGTCCTTAACATTATCCCTAGCTCTATTATCTACATCATTGTTCATATCCCCAGTTTCCGCAACAGAGGTAAATACCAATATATCTCAACCATCATTAAATTCACAAATATCACAAGTTATAAAAACTATAAAACCAACTAAAATTACCCTAAACAAGAAAACAACATCTATTCCCATCAATTCAACTGAACAATTAATCCCCACTATATCCCCTTCTAATGCCACAAATCAAAATGTCACATGGAAATCTAGTAACACTAAAATTGCTACAGTAGATTCTGATGGAAATATCAAAGGAATCAAAAAAGGTAAAGCAACTATAACAGTAAAAACTGTAGACAACAGGAAAACTGCAAAATGTATTGTTACTGTAAAAACTATTCCAATCATAAATGTTACAAACATTACCATAGATGCAGAAAATATATCTATGAATGTTGGAGACAGTGATGTTTTGACTACTACAATAACTCCAGATAATGCAACTAATCAAAATGTAACTTGGAATTCTAGTGATGAGTCAATTGTAACTGTAAACTCAGAAGGCGAAATAGAAGGACTAAAATCAGGAAAAGCTACTATTACGGCAACAACAGTGGATGGGAAAAAGACTGCTAAATGTGTAGTAACGGTAAAGGCTAATGATGTTAATCCAATAATTACTTTTAAGGATGTAAATTTAGAAGAAGCTGTAAGAGATAGTATAAACAAACCAAGTGGAGATTTATTTAAAAGTGATGTTCAAGATATTATAAGTTTAAATGCATATAATAGGGAAATAGTCGATATAAATGGAATAGAGAATTTAATTAATTTAAATGAATTTGATTTAAGAGAAAATATGATTACAGATATTAGTTCACTAAAAGGATTAATTAAATTAATTGATCTTAAACTCGGAGATAATGAAATTAGTGATATTAGTTCGTTAAAGGGATTAATTAAATTGGAAAATCTTGAATTAATTAGTACGAAAGTTATTAATATTGATGCATTAAAAGGATTGACAAATTTAACCAACCTTAGATTATGGTCTGATAATAGTGTAACAATTGATATAAGTCCATTAAAAGGATTAACAAATTTAAAAGACTTAGAATTATTTGAAATTAAAGTTAGTGATATAAGTCCACTGGCAGGATTGACTAATTTAACATACCTTGATTTAGATGATAATGAAATTAGCGACATTAATCCACTGAAAAAATTAACTAACTTAAGATATCTTTCCTTAAGGGAAAATCCGATAAATGATATTGATAAACAAATTTTGCAAACAACATTACCAAATTGTAATATCCAATTTTAATTTTGGTGCTATAAGAAAAAGACCTGATTAAAAAGGGTCTTTTTACTTTTGGGTTAATTGTATATTAATCAATGTAAGATGTAATGATAAGCATGAGGTTCTCTTGTGTTGAGTTAGAATTTATTGTTGGTATGGATTGTAAGGGTCTGATTGATTTGAGGTTTGTGAGAGGAATTATAATTGAAATTGAATGATATAGTTTACAAAAGAAAGAGACTCTAGTGGATTAGAGTCTCTATAAATCAAAGAAATTACATTAAATTATTTCTTGATTCTTTATTTACCATTTACACAATCTCATGTAATCTATACATTTCTTCCACTAAAACATTCACCTCGTTCTCATACAATTTACAAGCAATGGAATATAACTCATCAATCATACCAATTTCCTCAATATATTCTAATTTGCTTCTTAATTTAGACTTATGGGTTTTGTTGTAAAATTCCATTCTAGCATTTATTCTAGTTTTATATTTTAATTCAAATGCTTTATAAAGTTCAGACCATCTATCGTTAAAATTACTACATTTCATTACTACACGATTAAGAATTTGTCTTTTAGAAGCAAGAGGTATATCTTCGACCAATCCTTTAATAATATCAGATTTATAATCTATATCACTTTTTTTGTTTAGCAATTATTCCATTTTGATTAGTAATAACTGCAAGAGTAGATTTGAATAATAATTTTGTTGGTTCGTCTGCAAATGGCAAATATGTATCAATGAAATTTTCTGGATTTGCAATGAATCCTCCTGTCTTACGAATTGTAGGTAGGACAACATCTGTAACCCAATCTTGAAATTTTTCAGCTTCTTCTTTATGACTTTTGAAAATAAGTTTATAAACTCCACTTTCGGTTAGAAAACTTTCTCCAGTGTTGTGTAATTTCCTAAAGTCGGTATCGCCGACAATAGAATTTGTAAGTTTTACAACCTGTTTTGAGTTCATTCTTGAGATATTGTCTCTAACATTTTTAATATCTAAAATGTCTGCCACATGTTTTGAATTAAATAAAACAGTTCCATTCCAATCAAATACCTCTACATTTTTACCTTCGAATATCATTAAATTATTTGTCATTGTTATTGTCATGTTTTTAATTCCTTCTTTCTTATAATTTTATTTTTGTATTTGTATTGTTTGTTGAAGAATAAGGGTATCAATTAAATATATACCCTTATGTATTTATATCAGGCCCATCTCGAATGATAATATCACTTCCTTTCTTTATTATATTTTCTATTTGTACCACCTTTATCATTATACATGGATAAGTTTGATTTGTAAAGTATAAAATAAAATTAATTGACAATGTGCGTTGATGTGTGATATTATGCTGATATAGATGTAAAGGTTACTTATTGTTTCACTCCTAATACATATGTTTTGATTTTTGATTACAACATATGAAATTCTGGTATAATAGGATAATAGATAGGAGTGATTGGATATGGACAAAGGATTAAGAGTATTATGTGATAGATATCAAATCAATATTAAATTGGATAGTAGAAAGATTCAGTGGTTGGTTGATAAATATAATGAAATTGGAATACTTATTGAATACAAAGCACTTGTACAACTTTTAAACAATCGGGCTGATTGGAGATTGATATACGCAGTAGGGTTGTGCCAGATATTCGAATCAAGACTTGGAGATTTGTTTTACTATGATAATAATGGTGAGCGAATAGAGATTGATTTTGTGTAATCATATTATCTAAATAGATAATATCAAATAGATAATATCTAAATATTTTTATCTATTTGGATATTGACATTATCCTAATTCTCCTCTATAATAATATCAAGGGGTTGATAATCAATCGGCCTTGAAATATTAGAGTAGAGGAGTTACATAAATGACTAAAGCATATGTAATTAAGGACAGTAATGGTAATTATGGTGGAAAACTTGGTATTTTCTCCAACGCAGAAAATGGCAGAGGTGATTATAAGTGGAGTTATTACTCAACTTCCTATCCTTTTAGTTGGTTCGAGTGCGAATGTGATAATTGTGGTAAGATTAATTTAGAGTTACAGAATGAGATTAGTAAATTAAGGGAAATTAATTTATTAGCAGGATATGATTTAGACTGGATGGTTGTAGAATTTGATAGTCGTGAGGATGCTGTAGAATCGTTTGTAAGGGGTAGAGATTTGGGTTGTGGTAGTGATGATAGTTTTATTGTTGTAAAGGATATACAGAAGGGATGTGTGGGTTCTAGTAGGAAGATGATTAGGGAGATTAGGAAGAAGTATGAGGATAAAGGTGATGAATACATAGAGAAGTTGGTATAATTATGGGTAAGATTATTGAATTTCCTTGTAGAGATTATTATGAGGAATATGAAGATTATTATAGTAAAGAGTTTGAGGAACAAGATTATGATGAGAAAGTTTTAGTTAAGGATGGTTTGGTTAGAGGATTTATTAGGAAATGTTTGATGTTTTTATTGATGAGATTGTGATTGTTGGGGTTTAGTTTGTTAATTTTACAGAGGATAAAAATTGTGAGTAATTAACTCAATGGGCAAACTTCACCCTCCTCTGTATTTATATATGTTTTGTGGTTTGTTAGGTGGAGTAAATAAATATTGGAGGTAGAAAGATGGAAGAGTTAGAACCAATTGAAATTGAGAGAAAAAGTGGGATATATAAAATAATAAATTTAATAAATGGTAAATTATACGTTGGAAGTGCTAAAAATTTATATGAAAGAAAACAACAGCATTATTATAATTTAAATAATAAAAAGCATTGCAATATATATTTACAAAATTCATGGAATAAACATAATGAAAAAAATTTCCTTTTTGAGACTATTGAATATATTGAAGATGAAACTTTACTGATCGAACGTGAACAATATTGGATGGATTTATATAATGTAATAGATAAAAATATAGGATATAACATTCAACCAACAGCAGGAAGTAATTTAGGTAATAAACAGACAGAAGAAACCAAGAACAAAATAAGGAATGCCCATTATGGATTGAAACCATCTTTAGAAACTAAAGAAAAACAATCTAAAGCTAAAAAGGGGGAAACCATCTGCACGTAAAGATTATACTACAACACAAGAAACAAGAGATAAAATTAGTAAAAATAATAAAGGTAAATTAAATGGAGACAAAAATCCATTTAGTAAATTGACTGAAGATAATGTAATTGAAATTAAAAAGTTATTATTTAAAGGAATTGATCAACATGAAATAGCAAGACAGTTTAATACAGCAAATTCAAATATTTCAATGATTAAAAAAGGTAAAGCATGGAGTCATGTAACCATCAATGAAATTAGTAATGAAGATTTGGCTAATATTAAAATCTATGTAGATAATCGTGGAGAAAAATCTCCAAAAACAAAATTAACAACTGAAGATGTTATTGAGATTAAAAAGATGATGAGAGATGGAATTAAAATGACTGAAATATCTAAATTATATCCAATATCCCCTACAGCATTATCAGAAATGAAACATGGACGGACTTGGAAACATGTGCAAATTAATGATATTGAGGTACAAGTAATTTAGAAATAACCAAATAAAAGGTTTGTTTAAATAATAAATAAATAGTATTGATGGAAGAAGACTCATAGAAATATGTGTCTTTTTTGTTGTTTAATCTTAGGTGTTTGTAAATTTGATAGTTTTAAGGCAACTCGACAGTCGCGAGTCGTAGAAGAGGTACACACTCCACCTCTTCTTTTTGTTGCCTTTTTATAATATTTTGGTGGAGTGTGGTTGGTATTGAGTAAGAATATAAATTTTAAGGAGTGATTTGTTAATGGGAAACCAGTACAAAGAATGGACAAAGGAAGAAATAATTAAAGCAATACAAGATTTTTATAGTAAAAAAGGAAAGACACCAAGGAGTAATGACTTTCTACGCAAAAATGGTTTACCTTCATATACCTATACTTTGGATATTTTAGATTGTAAGTATATAGAAGATGTAATTAATTTATGTGATTTAAAAAGAACAGAAGCAGAAGTAAATAATAAAATAGACAAACAATTTGGTTTAGATAAACTTAAAGAATATACAAAATTATTAGGGAGAATACCTACAAGGAAAGAATTTGAAAGTAATAATTGGGAACCTTGGCATGGTTGGTATGGAAGAAATTTTGGCACATTTAAACGTGCTTGTTACGAAGCAGGATTGATAGAAATTCCAATTGAAAAAGAAGAAAGAATTAATATTTCAATTAATGAATTAATAAAATTGGCAAATACGTTAAATAAGTGTCCAACTGTTGCTGAATATGAATCTATTAAACATAGAGGATATCAAAGGCGTGATTTAGAAAAACATTTGAAAATGAAATATAATGATATTTGTAGAAAATACATATCACAATATAAATTAAATAATGATATGGATGTGTCCAAAGAAACTATATTTAAGGATATGAAAGATATGTTGGTTAGGAATGGCAGAGCTATGACATTTGATGAAATGAAAGAGCAAGGTCTTCATTATTCTTACAGTATATTTGAATCAAAATGTAATATGTTGTTTAATGATATTATATTGCATCTTGGATATACACCTATTGGTACTACAACCTCAACAAGAACAAGAGACGAAATGTTAGATGACTTTAATAAATTATTTATAAAATTAAATAGAATTCCAACAGTAAAAGATTTAGATAAAAATAATGGAGAAACATCAAATTGGTCTACATATATTAGACATTTCGATTCTATAGAAAATATATGCAAAATACTAAATATTGATTATGATAAATATTATATCAATAAAAGTCCAGGAAAAAGTTGCCTTGATAAAAATGGTGGAAAATGCAGATCATTTATGGAGTGCATAATAACCAATTATTATATAGACAATAATATTACATATGAAAAAGAGCCATCCTATAGTGATTTTATAGAAAACGACACAAGAAGATTAGACTGGAAATTAACTGTAAATAATAAGGATTATTGGGTTGAGTTTGCAGGAATGTACTATCCAAATAAAATGTATAGTCACATAAATGAAAAATATGTAAAGAAAATAGATAATAAAATAAAAGACTTAAAAGGAGTTGGGAGATATGAAGAATGTCTTTTCATATTTCCAGAAGATATTAAAACAAAAACATTAAAGGAAATATTTGAACCTTTTCTTGGTATTGAACTTGAAGAAAATAAAAATGGATATAATATTACTATTGTTGAATATTTCAACAAAACTGACAAGGAACTTTTAGACATCATAATGAAACATAGTATTAGTCCCAGTATCCTTCCTAGCACTTCAATAATTTCTAAGAAGGAGGGTGGTGCTTATGATGAGATCAGAAAAAGATTTAAAACATATAATAACTTTGCTCAATATTTTGGGATGACAACAATGTGTCCACCTAAAGCAAATAAATAAATAATTGAAAGAAGGAATATAAAATGTCTATTAAAAAATTAAATCAACAAAATATCTCTAAAATCTCAACTAAATTTAATGAGAGAATATCATTAACAGTTACAGATCGTTTCTCAGATTCTTACACTATTGAAATAAATAAATATTTTAAGAAAACAGAAATTCAAAAAATGATTGTAGATTATTTTTCATTCAAAGAAGAATTGAAAGCAATAGTTACTGATTTAGAATTGGTTAGAAATACTGCATTCTTATTCCCTGCATTGTTAGTTAAATACTTTTCAAATGTTCCTCTTTCAGATGACCTTGTAGAATTAATATCTGGAACAGAAACACTTATGGATATTGAGGTTTTTGATCATATAGTAGGATCATTACCGCAAGAAGAAGTAGAGAGAGTAAATTCCATGATTAAAACAATGACTGATAATATTCCATTAATGAATAAAATGTTGGGTATTGATGAAAGTTCTAATGAAAAACAACCTGTTAATACAGAAGTAGAAGAGTAATAATATGCAAGTAAAACAAATGAGTTTGCATAATCTTATGTCAAGTGCTGAATTTAAAAAGAAAGTAGATTATATCAGAGGTGTAGGAGAGCAAAGATTGTATGAAGCAATATGGGATAATCTATATATGTCATATACCCCAAAATATTATGAACGTACCTACCAACTTTTAAATAGCGTGAGTTCGTCAGTTAAATTCAATACAACTTCTTTTGAGATTAAGGTGTTTTGTGATTCAGAAAAGATGAATCATTTTTCAGTTGTTGATGGTCAACCTACTGGGGTTGCCCCCCTAATGAATTATGGATTCTCGTGGAATGGATGGGAAGGTACTACTCCTGACTATTTTCATAATCGTCCAGAATCTAAGTTTCTTGAAACAGCAATGAAGAAAATTCAAGGAGATATGCAAAAAATGCTACTTGATGCTGTTGTAGTGGCATTTAATAGTAATAGGTATAGATAATAATATGTAAAGAAAAGAGACACTAATCAAAGTGTCTCTTTACATGTTTATGTTACATCATATTGATACGTTTAAAAGCATTTTTCAATCCAAATTTATTACTATAACCATCGAATGAAAATACAGCAGAACTATTGTCTTTGAAAAATATAGTTAAATAGTGAACTAACTGAGTTGTTTTACTATTTCCAACTTCACTAAGTCCACCAACAATAGCTCCAACTCCACCTGCCAATACTCCTCCTAAGACAGCACAACCAATAACATTCCCATTTTGTTCTACAAGTTGCTTAGAAGAAGTTGTTTCTAATCTATTAATTTTAGAAATCGGTATAGTAATATCATCAATCTTAATTGTTTCTTTGTTGAATGATATTTTTACATCTATTCCTTTCGATAGTCTATTTATGCCTTCAATGTGTTTAAATGGTATTGATTTAGCGATGCCATTTTGTATTCTATATATGAGGAATAACCAATAAAAGAATAAAATTGAACTAATCATAAATAATATTTCCATTATTGTTAACACTCCTTTTTACCATTGTATTAATATTATACATTTTTTTAGGATATTAAATCAAGTTTTATTTACCAAAAGAGAGGTGAGGTGAAATTAATTGGCTGATAATTTAGGATTAATTATACAAGTTAATTATACAGATAGCCAAAGAAATATAGACAAAGCGATAACAAAATTACAAGAATATGTTAGTACGAAGAAATTGCATATTTCATTTGATGCAGAATCTATAAAAGGTTTAGATCAAATAAGCAAATTTATTTCTCCTGCTATATCGCAAACTAACAATCTTAATTCTTCGTTTAAAGATTTAAGTAATACTGTCAATAATCTTAATAAAGAATCTAAAATTAATTTCTTTAGTGGAGGAAAATTAACTCAAACAAAAGAAATAAAAGAAATGGAAGACGCACTTGGTAAATTACATAAAGTTACTAAAACTTTTAGCGAAGGTAATGAAACACATCGAATAGTAGAGGATACAACTAATTACAAAAAACAAAGAGATGAAGTAGATAAACTTGCTAATTCGATGGCAAATTTACGTGAAAAATCAGAAATAAGAGTAAAAACAGATGCTAATAAATCTGATTTGGCAAAAAATACATCTATTAATAAAAATATTGAAAAAGAAAATTTAGATAGAATTAAAGCTCAACAAAATGCAAGTGACATGGCTAGAAAATTGATTGTTGAGGAAGAAACTAAAAGACTTAATACTACTACAGAAACACAAAAAAGAATAGAACAAGCAATTTTAGGTAGTAATGAAACTGTTTCTCAACAGCAAATTAGAATGAATTCTGTTAATGGACATAATTATGAACAAATTTGGCATAAAGCTTTTGAAAATAAGAGACTAGAAGAAGAAAAATTAGCACAAAAACAGATAGAAAATACCGAAAAAACTACTAAAAGGCAACAACAATTATACGCAGGATTATTTAATCAAACAGAAAAATCAATACAGCAACAAGCTAATTTACTAAATACTAGAATGCAATCTGCATTGGGTTTGGGTGTTAAAGTAAATGGGCTTTCTCCAGAAAGTTCTAGAGTATTAGAAAGTCAGTTAGAACGATATAAGAACATTATCAAACAATTTCAAGGGAAAAATGAATTAGGAATAAATATAAGACCAGAGCAATTAACACAATTGCAAAATCTTGAAAACAGAATAAAGAGATTCTATGAAACCATAAGACAAGGACAAAATGATTCTCATGGTTTTAATTTTACTCAATATGATCAATTTACTCGTCTAAATCCAGCAATTACGAATGCTACTCAAGCACAGCAATATTATAATACTTCTTTATTAGAAGGTCATAGATTAATTGCTTCTAATATTCAACAAACAGAGCAATATATACGTGTTACACAACAATTAAGAAATGGAAGTCAACATCTAAACTTAGGGGTTTATATTGATAGAGCAACAGGTCAAATGTATCAATTCAATGAAGCTCTTAGAGATGGAATGACTAGATCATGGGGGCTTGGAGAAGCCATGAGTACCGCAGCTACCAAGGCTATGGTTTGGTCGGTCGTGATGGGCACAATGTATTCGTTTCTCAATATTCTCCAACAAATTCCAACAGCAATCATTGAAATTAATACTCGTTTAGTAGAAATGTCTAAGGTTATGTCTTCCGATACTGACTATGGTGTATTGATGGATAACCTTTCTAAATCAGCAAATGCATATGGCAGAACAATAACTGAGACACAAAATGCAGTTATTGAGTTTGGAAAACAAGGTTTTGAGGCAGCTCAAGCAACCGATATGGCAAATACGGCACTTTTAGGAGCGAACGTGACAGGTCTTAAAACTGCTGAAATGGCTCAGTATTTAACGGCAACTATGGCACAGTTTAATGTCGTAGCCGAGGACAGCGTATCAATAGTAAATAAAATCAATGAAGTTGACAATAATTTTGCAGTTACAAGTCAGGGACTAGCGCAAAGTTTGGCGAAAGCTGGTGAATCGGCGCAGATTTATGGTGCAACACTCGATGATGTTATTGGTTACACCACGGCAATCCAAACCGCCACAAAAGAGAGTGGAAATGTCATTGGAAATTCGCTAAAAACTACGATTTCTCGAACATTTTCGACAGATTCCGAGAAAGCATTAGCTGGAGTAGGAATTGCAATAAAAGATATTTCAGGAAACGTAAGAGATGTCAATCAAATCTGGGGAGAATTGGCGGTCAAATTCAAGACGCTTTCCAGTGAACAGAAACAGCAAATAGGTCTTACAATTGGGAGTCGTTATCATTTAACACGCTTTTTGGCCCTCATGGATAATTGGCAAATAGTTACAGATGCCACGACAACATCACAGAGGTCTTTATTCTCGGCTCTTGAGGAAAATAGAAAGCATTTAGGCAGTTTAGAAAGTCAAATTAATAAAGTTAAGTCAGCAGGTCAAGAACTTTCATATGTATTAGGAGAAAGCGGATTAAAATCTGTAATGTACGGAGTTTTATCAGGAACAACTTTACTTATTAATGGACTAACAGAATTATCTAATATGGGTGCATTCGGCACAGTTGCAATTACTGCTCTTGTAGTAACAATGGGTGGATTGCTTATAAAAACTTTAAGTTTGATTCCAGCACTTAAAGCAGCTACAGTAGCATTGAAAGCTTTTACATTGGCAACGCTTACAAATCCGTGGATAATAGCTGGAACAGCAATTTTAGCTATAATAGTTGGTATTGTTTCATATTTTGGACACACAAAACAAGTAAGAGAAGAACAAGAAAAATTAAATAAAACATTGAATGATTCAACAAAAAATTTCAATGCTTTAGCTGAATCAATAAATAAAGTCGGTGCTCCAACTCTTCAAAATATTAATGATATTGAAGCTCAGATTAAACGATATGATGAATTGACTGAAGCAATACTTAAATCAAAAGATGCAGAATCAAAAAAAATAATAAAAACAGTCGATCCTAGAACTATGCAAGTATCATTGCAGAAGAAAAATATTCCTGATGAAGTTATTGATCTTGCAGCAAATCTCCGTATTGATATTGGAGCATTCAAAACTTATGATAAATTACTTTCTGAAATTACAAAAAAACAGAGAGAACTCGCTGATTCTACAGAAAAGGCAAAGAAAAATTCTACAGAGTATCAAGCTCAACAAATTAAGTTATCTCAAACAAGTTTAGACGTTGCTAACAATACAAATGATTTAGTTAATGAATATAAAGAACTATCTTCTATTACAGAGAAAAATGAGCAACAAACCAAACGATATTCAGAAGTTAAGAATATGCTTTTAGCAATGTTTCCAGAAGAATTTAAGAATGGTAAAATAACTATCGCTCTATTAGAAGAAGAATCTAAAAAGAGAGTCGAGCTTGCAGAAAAATCATTAGGTCAGTCTAGAACACAATTAATAGAAAACGCAAAATCTACTCAGAGTGCCTATGAAACAGCAGTTAAAAATATGGCTATGTATCAAGCAGAAATTGATATGTTAAATAGTTTATGGGCATCGCGCTCTAATAACGCAGGTAGCACTGGTAATTGGAGATTATCTGAAGATTTAGGTATGGCACAGTATAATTTTGGAGAAACGAAAAAAGAGGCTAATTCATTAGCAGATGCTATTAGCAAAATGAATGATGTATTAAATTGGAAACCTGCTTCTGTTGCAGGTATTGGAGATGATAAAAAAGAATCTGGTTCATCTAAAGACAAAAAAGAAAAAGAACTCTCCATAGAATCCACAACACAAGCCTTAATTAACCAAATAGAACAAGAACACCTCCTCCAAAAAGCTAAATCAGAATCAATCCAAAAAGACTTAACCCAAGCACAATCCCAAAAGGACTACGCAAAAACACTTGAACTTACTAATTCCCTAATCACATCCCAAGCTCAAGAATTATCCCTACTCCAAACAGCTCGTTCAAAAATAAATCAACTCAAAGATTCCGCTATATCTTCATCATCATCTCAATTTGGTAATGTCAGTGATAGATGGTTCACTGGTTCAGATAATCAAGAATCTGCATCTTTCATAGAAGAGAAAAATAGAGCGTCAGAAGATACTAGGAAAATAATGGATGAAACATTTAAATCGCTCCAATTA
>Ga0209000_1001535_pt1 | contig 14417 bp, 11 predicted proteins | sample RifGroD2_FD_183998 | JGI IMG/M metagenome (GOLD analysis project Ga0209000, IMG submission 183998) | Groundwater microbial communities from Rifle, Colorado, USA - Groundwater D2 (SPAdes) (version 2) | ecosystem: Environmental > Aquatic > Deep subsurface > Groundwater | place: Rifle, Colorado...
TAATCTGCCACATGTTTAAATCAATATATTCTTGAAGTGCTTCTTCAACGATAAAAGTCTGAGATCTTCCGGTTGTTTCTGATAAAGTAGCAAGATCATTTTTAATTTGTTTTTTAAGTCTGAATGAAACAGATTCTTTTTCTTGTGGATTTGGAACCGCCATAATATAATCCTTTCATTAATACAATGCAATACATGTATTTTATTGTATAGTATTTTTGCTCCAAATTCAAGTAAGGAATTTTTGCAGACCGCCCAAATTATTATGGGGGAAGACAAATAACTTATTAAAACGACAAGAATCTTTATTATCAAGCAAATAGAGAATACTATCACAAGGTTTGCGAAAAACTAAAAAAATTAACTTAGTTTCATTATAACTTCAGTCGGGACGAAGTCCCGTCTGAAAAGCTAAAAGGTTTACACTGGAACACATTTTATTTTAAAAAAAATGCTTATTATGTAATTGAAAAAAAATTTCCGAGGACGCCGAAATTTTTCTACCGCTAGTCGGAAGCACTTTATAATTCTTAAAAGTCAGACACAGAAGTTAATATAAATTTGTTATCAGTCAAAATGATAAAAATATCAGTTATTACGAGAAAAAATAAAACCAACTTGCTTTTTTCGGTTGGTTTTCTCAATTTGACTGATAAACTTTATCAAATCATCTGATAATCTATAGACATCATATGCGACATTCTGCGTTTTTTCATAAATTGATTTAATACAATCTCTAGTCAAGTCTTTTGTGTTGTAGCTCACCAGAATTATTGAAACGTCCATTTAAATTCCAAATTTTTACTTCCACTCTTAATTAAATTACCTCAAATACGCTTCAAATTAAACAAAAATTTCCTCTTTTAACTTCAGGAATGAATTTTTGATATTTATCAACAAAATCTTTAATATTACTGATTCCCATCTGTTTCTTCACAACTTCTCATGGAAAATTCTTTATCACATAAAATCCGTTTTAGAACATAATCATTCAATTTATTATCCTTTCTGACTTTTATAGGATGATATTTAGCGGATATTGATTACAATTTCACTTTTTTGTTAATTAATGAATTTAGTTTAATTTTTTCAAAATAAGATCGTTGACTAATTTCGGGTTGGCCTTGCCGCCTGTTTGCTTAATTACCTGTCCGACAAAGAATCCCAGCAAGTTTGTCCGACCTTCTTTGTATTTAGAAACGTTATCAGGATTATTAGCTATTATTTTATCGATAATAGGCTCTAATTGAGCAGAATCATTTATCTGAAGAAGACCTTTTGCTTCAACAATAGACTTCGGGCTACCGCCTTTTTCAAGCATTTCCGCGAATACGTCTTTGGCGATTTTTCCTGATATAGTATCTTTATCAATTAGTTCAACAAGTTCCGCAAGTTGAGCTGAATTAAACAGAAGCTCCCTGACTTTTTTGTCTTTAAGTTCTCTTGAAAGCTCGTTAGCTATCCAGTTTCCAACGCTGTTCGGGTTGTTATAAACAGAAAGAACTGACTCAAAGAACTTCGACAAATCCTCGTCCTTAGCAAGAATCACAGCAACTTCCGCATTAAGCCCGAGTTCGCTTTGATAACGGTTTAATCTGGCTTCTGCTTCCGGACTTAATACAACTACTTCTTGTTTTTGTTCAGCAGACTTTTGAGCTTCCTGTTTTTTAGGCTGTTCTTTTTGTGGCTCTGGTTTTGTTTCAACTGACTTAGAAGCTCTGGACCAAGAATCTTTAAGAGGAACAATCCTGTTAAAGACTAGTTTTCCGTCGACAGAATCTATCGGGTCGAGGTAAAAATACCCTTGTCTTTCAAATTGATAACGCACATCGGGTTTTTCTTGCGCCACAGCAGGTTCTATATAACAATTTGTAAGAGTTTCCAGAGAGTCGGGATTTAAATCCTCTGGTCCGTCAGGATTTTCTATTAAATAAAGCCTGTCATAAATGCGAACTTCTGCCTGTTTTGCGTGATTGGCGGAAACCCAGTGAATAGTGCCTTTAACTTTTTTATTACTTGTATCTTCACCGCTTTTTGATGAAGCATCATAAGTACAGCGAAGTTCAAGGATTTCGCCTGTGTTTTCGTCCTTAATGACTTGCTCACACTTGATAATATAAGCGTGACGAAGCCTGACTTCCTGCCCCGGAGCTAAACGATAGTATCCTTTTGTAGGATTTTCCATAAAATCGTCCTGCTCGATATAAATAACTTTAGAGAAAGGCAGCTGTCTTGAGCCTTCTTTAGGGACATCATGCGGAAAATACGGAGCATCAAGCATTTCTGTCTGATCTTCAGGGTAGTTTTCTATGACGACTTTAAGAGGTTTCAGCACGCAAAGCACGCGAGGAACTTTTTGGTTGAGATCATCACGAATACAAAATTCAAGCTGAGCAAAGTCAACCATACTGTTAGATTTTGCAATACCAATAGACTCACAGAAATTTCTTATTGATTCAGGGGTATACCCTCTTCTGCGAATACCGGCGAGTGTCGGAAGACGGGGATCATCCCAGCCGCTAACGTATTTTTTCTCGACAAGCTCAAGCAATCTGCGTTTGCTCATTACTGTATAATTAAGATTCAAGCGCGCAAACTCGAACTGATAAGGACGAGGAGGATCTAATTCCATTTCATCCAGTATCCAGTCATAAAGTTCGCGGTTATTTTCAAACTCAAGAGTACAAATTGAATGAGTTATACCTTCCATATAATCTGAAAGGCAGTGCGCAAAGTCATACATAGGATACATGCACCATTCATCACCTGTTCTGTAATGATGAGCGTGTTTAATTCTGTAAAGAAGAGGGTCGCGCATCTTCATATTAGGATTCGCCATGTCTATTTTTGCCCTGAGAACGTGTTCTCCGTTCTTGAATTCTCCTGCTTTCATTCTTGCGAACAAATCAAGGTTTTCTTCAACCGATCTGTTTCGATAAGGACTTTCTTTGCCTGCTTGTGTAACAGTACCGCGATATTCTCTTATTGCTTCTTCGCTTAAGCTGCAAACATAAGCTTTCTTTAATTTTATAAGTCTTACAGCATAATCATAAAGCTTTCCGAAATAATCGGAGGCAAAGAAAAGCTTATCCTGCCAGTCAAATCCCAGCCATCTGATGTTATCTTTAATTGCTTCAACATACAGAAGGTCTTCTGTTGTGGGGTTTGTGTCGTCCATACGCAAATGGCAAACGCCGTTATAGTCTTTTGCTATACCAAAATTCAAGCATATAGATTTTGCGTGCCCTATGTGCGGAAATCCGTTCGGTTCTGGAGGAAATCTGGTGATAACTCCGCTGTATTTACCGCTTTTTATATCTTCTTCTACAATCGTACGTAAAAAATCTTTTTTATCTCGATTACTGCTCTTGGCTGAAGAATGTTCATTTATTTCATTGGTGCTTTTTTCTTGCATTATAATAGCCCTTTTATAAACGCCATAACTCTCAAAAATAGTTTAGCATAATGAGCTATTTCGCGCTATTACAAAATAAAAATGAAATTGTCAGCTTGTATAGCGATTCGAGTTAAATCAACTTTCCACTTGTAATGCAAAAAAACTGGCTATAGATTTAAGTTATACCAATTTGAAAAAAAATGATAAATGAAAAATTTTGATATTTTTAAAAAAGCAGGTAAAGGTCAAGGACTCCACTTTTTCTGACTAAATGTCAGGAAAAGGAGGAGGGACAACTTTCTTATCTCTAGCCCCCTCCCTTAAGGGAGGGGGTTGGGGGAGGGTGTAAATAATGATTAAACAAAGACTTATTTAAATGGAATATTATGAAAAATAAACTTATGCTGATTTTAAATTGGCTAAAAATCAATAAAATCAAGGCTATTACTATTGTGTTTTTAATAGCTGTATTTGTTTTTATCTCGGCAAAAGAAAACAAAAATCTGTTCATGAGTATTGAAACAAAACAAGAACGGCAATCCGTTGAAAAAATTGAAACTAATGTCCAAAAAGACAGCTTAAATCAAAATTCTTTAGCCGTAGTTTCTAAAAAAACAAAGACAGCAGTTATTTTCTTCCATCCGACATGCCACAGCTGCTCTAATGCAAGGCACTATATAGATAAAGTTCTCAAAAACAAATATCCAAAGGTAAAATTTGAATTTCATGATATAACTTCGCAGAAGGAAATGACCTTAATGGAAACTTATTACCGAAGTTATAATCTGGATAAGCAATTAATGACCACTCCAACGATTTTTGCAGGAAATGATTACATACTCGGGTATGATAATGACGAAAAAACAGGCAAAGACTTAGAAAAAATAATTCAAAGAAATTTTTTAACTAAAGAAGATAATAAAAATTTAACAAACCGGAACCGGCTTGAAAGAAAGGGTTACGTTGATACATTTTTGGGGAAAATTAATATATTTAAACAATCTTTACCCATATTAGCGATCACTTTAGGATTAGTTGACGGCTTTAACCCCTGTGCAATATGGGTTTTGGTGTACTTAATTACTTTAATTGCAAGATTGAATGACAAACGAAAAATATGGTTTATTGTCGGCTCTTTTTTGCTTGCATCGGGCATACTGTATTATCTTTTTATGACGGCACTGTTAAGAGTCTTCCTTTTTATAGGCTATTTAAGAATATTACAGCTTGTAATCGGGTGCATTGCTTTTTATATCGGGGTTATGGATTTATCGACTTATATTAAAAACAAAGGACAAATTGCCTGTAAAATAGATGACGCCAAGTCAAAACAAAAAACAATGACAAAAGTACAGAAACTTGTTGCCGCAGAGATTTCTTTTGTGACTATTTTTGGAGTAATAGGATTGGCATTTGCTGTAAATTCAATAGAATTTGTATGTTCATCGGCTTTACCTGCTATTTTTACCAGCGTTTTAGCTCAGGCAAATCTTTCTATGCTTCAATACCACCTGTATATTTTGCTTTATGTTGTATTTTTTATGTTGGACGATCTGATGATTTTCAGTGTGTCGGCTTTTACCATTAATCGTTATGTAGGAGACAGCTATTTAGGGCCTGCAAAGTTAATTGGAGGTGTTATTCTTTTTGTTCTGGGTGTTTTGATAATATTTTTCCCTCAATATATAAGGTGATGCTAAAAATCTTTAGCCGTTTGGATGTAACAACATATGTTATACTTGCGATATATAGACGTCTTTATGATTTAAAAACCGAATATTTAATATGCAAGCCTTTTTTAAAGGTTAAATTTTGTGTACAAAATTTCTTGAAAAAATCATGATCTAAAACATGATTTAAAAAACATGACATAAACCATGTTTTAAATTAAAAAATTATAAATCATGATCTAAAACATAATATAAATCATGATTTAAACAAGAGTTTATAAGATTATTAACAGATTCGTGGAGGCAGATATTGAGTTTTAGCCATATTACAGAAACAAGAGAATGGAAAGAGCTTCAGGCAAAGCTTGAAGAAAGAAAAGAAAATGCTCTTTTAAAGGAACAGGCAGAAAAAGTAAAATTTGCAAAAGAAGAAAAAACAGTAACAGAAATTAAAGAACCTTTTGCATATCACGACCTAAATGATATGGATTACGGTTATAGAAGGGTTTCAAAAGAAGAATATCACAAAATGTCAAACCAATTAACAAAATGGGGTGTCTGGAATTCAGGTCTTGTTATTAAAAATGAAGGCGCCACGAATGTGAAACAGGCTGTTGCTTTAACATTAGCTTGTATAGACAGGGTAAAAAATCCCGGCGCTTATTTCATGAAAGTACTAAAGAATAAATAAATATGCCTTCATAGAGAATGTTTTTAAGGATTTTTTTGCTTAGGATAATGTTGGGTTGTTTACACGGACAAACTTATGGCAAACGTCAACATATCGATAAACGGAAAGAATATTGAAGCAAAGCCCGACTGGACTGTCTTGGAGGCAGCGAGAGCTGCGGGAATACACATTCCAACTTTATGTTATTACCCGTTTATAAGCAGACGAGGTGCATGCAGGTTATGCTCCGTTGAACTTGAAGGAAGCCCTAACCTTATTGCATCCTGCGTTTATCCTGTAAGAGAAGGTCTAAAGATTCAAACACATTCCCCGAGAGTTTTGAAGGCAAGAAAAACAATCCTTGAGCTTTTTGTAGCCAATCATAATTATGAATGCCTCGTATGCAGGCGAAACGGTGACTGCCAACTTCAAAGCCTATGTGAAGAATACGGAATTTCTGAAGATAAATACAAAGGCGGAAGAAAAAGACCAGATTACAAGGACTGTTCCTCTGAAGCTTATGTTAAAGACCACGGAAAATGTATTTTGTGCGGAAGATGCGTAAAAGTTTGCGAAGAATTGCAGGACGTACACGCAATAGAATTTGTCGAACGGGGTTTTCCTATGGAAATTCAGCCTGCATTCGGTAATAAAATTGCAAATTCTGTATGTATAGACTGTGGACAGTGTGTAATTTCCTGCCCTGTTGCCGCACTTTGTGAAAAAGATTCCGCGGAAGAAGTTTTTAATGCACTTAGTGATCCGAACAAATATGTAATAGTCCAGACAGCTCCTGCAATAAGAGTTACTATAGGCGAAGCAATGGGCTTGAAAGCAGGAACTGTTTCAACAGGAAAAATGATAAGCGGGTTAAGGCAATTAGGATTCAAACAGGTTTTTGATACAGCTTTTGGGGCTGATTTGACTGTCATGGAAGAAGCAAGCGAACTTGTCCAAAGGATTGAGAACAATGGAAAACTTCCTATTATGACTTCCTGCTCTCCCGGATGGACAAAATTTGTTGAAACGTTTTATCCCGAGTTTATTCCTAACCTTTCTTCCTGCAAATCCCCTCATCAGATGCTCGGAGCGATAGCCAAAAGTTATTTTGCACAAAAAAATAATATTAAACCTGAAAATATCTTTATGGTTTCTGTGATGCCCTGCACCGCAAAGAAATTTGAAATAAACCGTGAAACAAACAAAGTTGCCGGAATTAAAGACGTAGATGTAGTAATAACGACAAGAGAGCTTGCTAAAATCCTCAAAACAGGCGGAATTAATTTCGCACTCCTCGAAGATTCAGAATTTGACAATCCTCTTGGTTTTGCATCCAGCGCAGGAGAGATTTTCGGGGCGTCAGGCGGAGTTTTGGAAGCGTCTTTAAGAACCGCTTACAACTTATTGACAGGAAATGAGCTTGAGAAAATAGATTTCCAGTCCGTCAGAGGCTTAAGTAGGCTAAAAGAAGCTTCTATTGATATAAACGGCAAAGAATTAAAGGTAGCCGCAGTGAGTTCCCTAGGAGAAGCCAGAAAACTTATCGAAAGAATAAAATGCGGTGAAGTCAATTATGATTTTGTGGAAGTTATGGCGTGCCCCGGCGGATGCATTGCAGGGGGCGGGCAACCTTATACAGAAGACTATGAAGTCATAAAGGCCAGAATGGAAAGTCTTTATGCGATAGATCTCGGAAAAGATATAAGAAAAGCCCACAAAAACCCATTCATAATGAAGTTATACGAGGATTTCCTCGGCGAACCTTTAAGCGAAGTTTCTCATAAATACCTGCATACAAAGTTTAAACGGCGTAAAGATGTTTATTAAAAAAAGTTATCTCAAGAATTGCAATAATTCTTGAGATAAAGCAGAAAAAAATGGTTTATGATTTTTATGTAGGAGTTTTATTCGTAAACTATTCTTGATTTTATCCAGTTTTCATCTCTGCTGCCTCGGTCGCTGGCAGCTTTTACATATGTACCTGTTTTTGTATTATGAAATACAACATAATGGGAAGATCCTCTTGTATTTCCGCTTTGAGGTATTTCGTCAATTTCCCAGTCACGTGCATTTCCTTTTAAAAACACAGTGTCATCAGCGCCTATGTTATATACAGATACTTCGTTATCTTCGCCGTTTACGTGGAAATTATTTACATCCGCATCGCCAATAAATTCAACTCTGTTATCATGACCGGAAACATAATTGTTATTTGTACCGCCTACATCATTTACCAGCATTGTTTTTCCGTGTCCATTAACATTTGCATTGGCATTTGTTGCAGGTGAATTTACTTGTGCAAATTCAGGGAATTCTTCTTCATCCTCAATTATTGTTTCTTCTTCAGTAATGCTTGTTGATTGATGACCGATATTACCTAATAATAAAGGTAAAAGCATCATAATGAGCTGCTGCATAAAACCTGTTGAACTATTCTGTTGTTGAGGCATCATCATCTGCTGCTGCATAGCAGGAAATGCATACGGTGAATTATAGCTGTTAAAAATACTTGTATTGTTTTGCTGTGAACCAAAACTGAAGCTATTTTGATAAGATTGGTTATAGCTTGGAAATGTTTGCTGTAAACTTGCATAATTAATCATCTTTAAAACTCCTCCACACTACTTAAGAAAACCCCAAAAAAAATATTTATTTAAAACAAATCACCCACATTAATATAAAAACAAATTACAACACTGAAATTTAAAATAAATGAAAAACTTAACATTATGTAATGATTATTCGGAGCAGTTCGAGTTATTAAGAAACATTAAATTTTAGTTTAATCCCCAAAACACGCCTTTATCAGTTATTTTACGCAAAACTGTAAAATATATTTTATCTCATAATATCAACTTTTATTTTTAGGATTTTTATATCATTAAGAGAATTATTAGAGGTATTTATTTTTATTTTGAATATTAATAATGGACTAATTAAATCAGATTATAACCCTGCTTATACAACTTATAAGCGAAATAACAATTTGAACATTAAATCAGGGGAAGATAATTCTTCTAATATTAGGAATTCAAATAAAAACAAGCCTCAAGTTTCTTTTACAGGCTTGCCGCAACTTTTTAGCATGCATGATGCTGTTATGTGCCTTATTGATGTACTTGTTATCTATACTGCATGCCGATTTGAAGCAAAACATCATGATGAGAAAAAAGAATTTCTTGATAAAAAAAATGTACGGGGCGCTTTCTTTGATCATGGCGCTTCTGTTCCTAAATATAACGCTGAAAAGTTTTACGGATCAATCCATAACGCTTTATCAGAAATTGATAAACTTCAGCCAAAAACTGAATCTACCGGCATTTTAAACAGACTGTTTTCAAAGAAAAACGGGCAAAACAGCTATTCACAAGCTATAGAAAATGCCAGAAAAGGCTTTGAAAAAGTTTTAGCGTTATCAACAGAAGGTATTTTAGGCAAAGATATTTCCGATAAAGTTTCTGCCAATCCTAAAGCAAAATATTTGAGTAAAAGCGGTGCAGAAGGGATTTTAGAAGCTTGCCATAATGCAAGATCTTATATAACCACAGTTGCAAAATCTGTTGCACAAAACGAAACGGGATTTTACAGGGAAACTCTAAAGAATTTACGCCCGATAACTGCTGTTTTAGACAAAGTTAAAGGCGAAATCAAGCAAATTTGCCCTTCAGTCAAACTTCATCGCTAAGAATTAATAAATAATTTTATTTTTTTGATAGATGAGTACTGCCCATTTTATACAATTCTTCGCGTCTTTTCTTGATTTTAGGATTGTTCAAGTACTCATCATAAGTAGTTTGCTCATTTATCCAGCCGTATGGGGTGATTTCAATAATTCTGGTGGCAATAGATTCAATAAATTGATGATCTTGTGAAAGGAACAGCAAAGTTCCCTGAAAATCAATCAATGCATTGTTCAGAGCCGAAATCGATTCCAAATCAAGGTGGTTTGTAGGTTCATCCATTATCAAAACATTTGCGCCCGAAACCATCATTTTCGAAAACATGCAGCGAACTTTTTCGCCTCCTGATAAAACGTGAGCTTTTTTCTGGGTTTCCTCGCCCGAAAACAGCATTTTACCTAAAAATCCCCTGAGAAAATTATCTTCTTTTTCTCTTGAATACTGACGTAGCCAATCGACAAGAGTAACATCATCCACCCGTTCAAAATATTTGCTGTTGTCTTTCGGGTAATAAGCCTGTGTAGTGGTAACTCCCCATTTAAAACTTCCGCTGTCAGCTTCCATCTCGTCCGCAAGAATTTGCAAAAGAGTTTCCCCGTGAATATTTTCTCTGCCTACAAAAGCTATTTTTTCTCCTTTTTCAACAGTCAAAGAAAAATTCTTGAGTATTGTGCTGCTGTCAACTGTTTTATTTAATTTATCGATGGTTAAAATGTCGTTTCCAGCTTCTCTATCAGGCTTGAATACCATAAAAGGGTATTTTCTGCTTGATGGCTTTATTTCTTCAAGAGTTAATTTGTTTAAAAGATTTTTTCTGGAAGTTGCTTGCTTTGCTTTTGATGCGTTCGCGCTGAATCTCGCGATAAATGTCTTTAATTCTTCCATTTTTTCTTCAGTTTTGCGGTTCTGATCCTGTTTTTGTCTAAGCGCTAACTGGCTTGCTTCTGACCAGAATGTATAATTTCCGCTGTAAAGCTGAATTTTGTTGTAATCTATATCTGCAATATGCGTACAAACTTTGTCTAAAAACCGCCTATCGTGAGAAACGACTATGACTGTATTCTGGAAATTAATCAAAAATTCTTCAAGCCACATAATGGTATCAACGTCAAGGTGGTTCGTAGGTTCATCCATCAGAAGAATATCGGGGTTTCCGAACAATGACTGCGCAAGAAGAACTCTAACCTTTTCGCTTCCTGTAAGCTCGCTCATCAGCATACTATGAAGCTCTGTTTCAACACCCACAGCATTCAAAAGACTTCCTGCGTTGGATTCTGCTTCCCATCCGTCAAGCTCGGCAAATTCATTTTCGAGCTCTGCAACTTTAATCCCGTCTGCATCGTTGAAATCGGGTTTTTCATAAATCGCATCTTTTTCATGCATAATTTCATAGAGCCTTTTATGCCCCATTATTACTGTTTCCAGAACTTTAAATTCATCAAACGCAAAGTGATTCTGATTTAAGACTGCTATTCTTTTGCCCTGAGCCTTAAAAACATCACCTGAATTTGACTCAACTTCACCTGATAAAATCTTTAAAAAAGTAGATTTCCCTGAACCGTTTGCTCCGATTAATCCGTAGCAATTTCCCGAATTAAATGTTATGTTTACGTTTTCAAATAAAACACGTCCGCCGAATCTAAGTGTTAAACCGCTTGTACTTATCATGACTCTTCTTTTTCCTTTAAATTACACGATTCTTATAAAATTTATACTATATACTAGCATTAACAAAAACGATTTTAAATTCAAATTAATTTTCCTACACAATTACTACCTGAAACGTTAAAAAATTGTTATTATTTATGAACTTACATTAAAATAATTCGTTTATATATTTAGTAGATTAAAAAGGAGAGTTGAAAATGAAAAAACAAATCCTCGCAGCATTGGCTTTATCGGTTGTTGTAAGTTCTTTCGCATCTGTTAATTCTTCAACCGCCCAAAATTTCAATACACCAAATCCTCAATTACAGCAAAATCACCCGCAAATTCAGCAGCAACACCAACAATGGCAGCAGCACAAACAGCAAAAGCAACAACAGTGGCAAGAACATAAAGCACAAAAAACCGACCAATGGCAACAGCACAAAGAACAAAAGCAACAACAATGGCAAGAACATAAAGCGCAAAAAACTGACCAATGGCAACAGCATAAAGAACAAAAGCAACAACAGTGGCAAGAACATAAAGCGCAAAAAACTGACCAATGGCAACAGCACAAAGAACAAAAGCAACAACAATGGCAAGGATATAAAGACCAGAAAGCCGAACAGTGGCAGCAACAAAAACAACAAAAACAACAAAATTGGCAAGAACAAAAGCAGCAATGGCAGCAAAATAAACCGCAATGGAAACCACCTGTTAACAACACCCCTGCATCAGTTAACAACTAAAATTTTTTAATTAATAAAAGTAAAAGATAAGCCTCTGGTTAAACCAGAGGCTTATCTTTTACTCTCTTTCTTTTTTCGTAAGCTTAGTTTCCATGATTTCTTTGATTTGTTGAACATTAGTGTCATCAGGTAAATCATTTAAAGCATTTATCCATTTATCATAATCATCTGTTAAAATAAAAGGCAGAGGCTCTTTTTGCAAAAATAACTTCAATGTATCCAAAGCTTTATCAAACTGTTTATTAAAAATATAAGCTTCAGTTAGATTATAATAATCTGTGCTATCGTTAGAATTTAGTTCTATTGCTTTATTAAGGTTTTCTATTGCAAGAGAATATTTTCCTTGTGTAGAGTATATAAAACCTTTATTGCTATAAGCTTGAGCAAAATTTTGATCTAATTCTAATGCTTTATTAATATTTCCAATTGCTTCATTAAATTTATTTTCTTTGGAATACTGATATGCCTTATTAAAAAATGTACTTGCTAAAGCTTTATTTTCAGATTCTTTAGCTTTTGCAACATAATTTTTTACATCATTAAAATCAATATCAAACCTTGCAAGTTTAACATCAACATCTTTTTCAATTTTTTCACAAGTTTGTTGAGCTTTTACTTGTATATCACTTAAAACTATTTTCCCTTTTTCAATTGTATCATCCATTTCTTTTTTCTTATCTGCAATTATTATAGGAATAATAATACCCATAACCCCCAAAACAATTGCTAAAATAGTAAGCCAGGCATTAAGCCAATTGCTTTGAGTTGTATAATAATTTGCTAAAAACCCCTGATAAGTTTCTTCATCTTTTTTCTCATAACTGATTGTTTGAATTGATTTATTAGATTGAGCTTGTTGCACGGTTTCAATAAGTTTTTCCTGTTTATCAAGAAGTTTCTCATATTTTTGAGAGTATTCTTTTTGCTGTAAGTTCATATATATAGAAAATGTTATTGTCATAATCAAAGTTAATGCAGTTACAATGAAAAATCCTCTTAGTGTCCATTTCAAAAGAATCGATACTTCTTCATTATTTTTTTCTTTAGATACCATATTTCTCTTCACCCAATTGCCGATACAAAAATAATACAAATTAAATTGTACCACCAAAAAATATTATATATAAATTATTAAGCCTGATTTTAAAGTTCGAAAGAATACGGTAATAATTCTTTTATGGAAAAAGCTTTAGGGTTTCCGTCGGTGTCTTCGAGTATAACTTCCGCATCTTTGGAAAATTCGGCTATCCATTGCCTGCAAGCACCGCAGGGATAACATAATTTTGCGTTGGGGCTGTAAATAGCAACAGCAACGATTTTAGTTTTTTCTCCGTCAGCAATTGCCGAAGAAATCGCAGTTCTCTCAGCGCAAAGAGTCAAGCCATAGCTGGCATTTTCCACGTTGCAACCTGTATAAGTTTTGCCGTCTTCATACAAAACACACGCGCCTACTTTAAACTTTGAGTAAGGTGAATACGAGTTTTGAGCTGCTTCAGACGCTTGCGTGAGAAGATGCTTCTGATTTACCTGCATTTTCTTTTCTCTCCAGAGCTGCTTTTACCAGACCATAGAATAACGGATGCGGTCTTTCAGGACGTGACTTAAATTCAGGGTGGAATTGGCTTGCGATAAAATATCTGTGGTTTTTCAGCTCAATCATTTCCACGAGTTTTCTGTCAGGCGACAGCCCCGAGAATGTTAATCCTGATTCTGAAAGTTTTTCCCTGAAGAAATTGTTTACTTCGTATCTATGGCGGTGTCTTTCAGAGATTATATCCGTTCCATACATTTTTTCAGCAAGTGTTCCTGTCTGCAAATGACATTCATACGCGCCCAATCTCATTGTTCCGCCGTAATCAACAACTTCTTCCTGTTCTCTCATAAGATCAATTACAGGATGAGGAGTTTCAGGATTAAATTCAGTGCTGTTTGCATCTTTTAAGCCTGCCATATTTCTTGCGTATTCAATAACAGCGCACTGCATGCCAAGACAAAGACCTAAGAATGGTGTATTTGAAGTTCTTGCAATATTTATAACATTAATTTTGCCTTCAACGCCTCTGATACCGAAACCGCCCGGAATTACCAGACCGTCTACATCAGCCATAACATCTTTTGCTTTTTTGAAATCAACGCAAACATCTTCTGAATCAATCCATTTTAGCTCAATGCTCGTGCCAAGCGCAGCACCTGCGTGTTTTAAGGATTCTACAACCGAGATATACGCATCGGAAAGTTTTGTATATTTTCCTGCAAGCGCAATTTTAACGGATTTATCTGGATTTTTAATGCCATTTACTATTGTTTTCCATGAATCAAGATTCGGAACGGTATTATCTTGAATATTTAATCTCTTAAGAACTTCTTTCGGAAGATTTTGAGCTTCAAGAGCAACAGGTACTTCGTAAATTGTCTTTAAATCTTTGCATTCAATTACTGCTTCAGGAGGTACGTTTGTAAATAAAGCCAGTTTTGCTCTTTCTGATTGCGGAACTGATTTTGATGATCTACAAACAAGGATATCAGGCTGTATACCGATACTTCTAAGAGTATTTACACTGTGCTGTGAAGGTTTTGTCTTTAGCTCACCCGAACAATTAAGAT